>ERZ651108.1128-NODE-1128-length-12127-cov-19.206262_pt1 | contig 12127 bp, 9 predicted proteins | sample MGYA00512173_ERZ651108 | MGnify/ENA metagenome assembly ERZ651108 | reverse complement strand
GACAAAGGTAAGGATAATATTTGGAATGAGGAAAAAATTGACATTCTTTATAAAATAGAGGTGCTGTCATATCCTGTCCCTGATGAAATCTTTTCTGCTCTTTCGTTAGGTAGAGAGATAAGGTTTATTATATATGTATAGCGAGTTTTGTTGGTTTTCGTATGTGAAGGCAGGTTGCTAATAGCTTGTTGGCACACAGAGAAACGGAGAGGACGGAGGCTTAGTTGGCTATTAAAACACATTAGCCACAGAGGCACCGTCGTGCGTGGAGCAACAGGGGTTGTTTGCAAACTTTATTTGAAACTTTATGCCCAAGGTATTTATGCTAAAGTTATTAGAAATCAGTTTGCTTCATCTCCGTCACTCTTTGTGCCGTCGGCACCTCCGTGTATAACTTACAACTCCGTTCACTCCGTATCTCAGTGTGCCTTACTATGCAATAGGTTAGGGTTAGGACTCCATATTACGGAAGGACTTTTTTATTAGCTTATTGGTTCTTTTATGGCAAGCAACTTATCTCTTTAACTACTGAAGATGTAAACTATTTTCACTCATCTCAAAACCAATACATGCTCTTTAGGGGTCTAAAAGAGGCTCTTTCGGCTTGCAAAAGGTGCCCTTTTGAGGTCTTATTAACGCCCTTTTGAAGTCCAATTAAGCACCTCTTACTTTGCTACTTTATAACTAATTGATTTCCTTATGGTTACAAACCTGCTTTTTGTATGTGTTTTTGCCGTTATTTATTGATGTTTTCTTTGAACTTATGTAATGATTTTTCAATTTATTGTCTATGGATTTTTGAAGTCTTAAAATGAACCTTATAAATAACTTTAGCCGTAGGGGCTGATGCCTTACAGCCTGCACACAGCGGATTACCTTCACGAAAAGAAACGTTTTCTGTTGGGGAAGATAAACATTTCTTTCCATGAAAGTAAAGCCTTATTCTTACGAAAATACCTCCGAGCGTGTTGTTATAGGCAGGCAACAGTGAGGCCCGCCATGACGATGCTGACCATGCTCATGAGTTTGATAAGGATGTTGAGCGATGGACCAGAAGTGTCTTTGAATGGGTCGCCAACGGTGTCACCGACGATAGTTGCCTTGTGAGCGTCAGAGCCTTTACCACCGAAGTTGCCCTCCTCGACATACTTCTTCGCATTGTCCCACGCACCACCAGCATTCGACATAAAGACGGCAAGGGTGAAGCCTGCTGCCAAACCGCCTACTAACAAGCCCAATACACCTGCCACTCCGAGTAAAAGACCGACGACAACGGGGATGATGATGGCTAAAAGCGATGGGATAATCATCTCGTGTTGCGCACTCTGAGTACTGATTTCTACGCATCGTCCATAGTCTGGTGTGCCTGTTCCTTCTAATATTCCCTTAATCTCACGGAACTGGCGACGCACCTCTTCCACCATCTTTCCAGCTGCTCTACCCACGGCACCCATCGTCAATCCGCAGAAAAGGAAGGCTGCCATAGCACCGATAAACGCACCGACAAGCACCTTTGGATTCATCAGGTTCACTTGGAAGAAGTTCATGAAGTCTGGGATAGTAGCCTTTGTGGCATCAATGGTTTCGCCTGCAACGTTGGTCATTTGTGTACCGACACGAGCCATGGCAATCTTGATTTCTTCGATATAAGAAGCCAACAACGCCAATGCTGTCAGTGCAGCCGAACCAATAGCAAAGCCCTTACCCGTAGCAGCAGTCGTATTACCCAAGGCATCAAGGGCATCAGTACGCTGGCGCACCTCCGCTCCTAACTCGCTCATCTCCGCATTTCCGCCTGCATTATCAGCAATTGGTCCGTAGGCATCTGTTGCCAAGGTGATACCCAAGGTTGAGAGCATACCGACCGCAGCGATACCGATACCATAGAGTCCGTGCTGAATAGAGAGTGCTGACATTGACATGTCAAAGCCGTTGGCACAGAGATAACTCAGCATGATAGCCACTGAAATAGAAAGGACAGGGACGCAAGTAGAAATCATACCCGTACCAATACCTTTTATAATAACAGTCGCAGCACCTGTATGACTTGCCTCCGAAATCGCCTTTGTAGGCATGTAACTCTGGGAAGTATAGTACTCCGTTGCCTGTCCGATGATAACACCAGCTGCCAAACCAGCAATGACAGAGAAGCTAACACCGAGCCAATTCTCTAATCCTAAGAGGTAGAGAATGAGGAAACTAACAGCTGCAATGAGTACAGCAGCCGTGTTCGTGCCCAATCCTAAGGCGTGGAGAAGGTCTTTCATCGTGGCTCCCTCCTTCGTTCTTACGAGGAAAATACCGAACAAACTAAGGAAAACACCGACGGCAGCGATGAGCATTGGTGCGATGACAGCCTTCAGTTGCATATCACCTGATGAGGCTGCAAAGGCAGTTGCACCCAAGGCAGCCGTAGAAAGAATCGAACCACAGTAGCTCTCGTAGAGGTCGGCACCCATACCAGCCACGTCACCCACGTTGTCGCCCACGTTGTCGGCAATCGTAGCCGGGTTGCGTGGGTCGTCTTCAGGGATGTTAGCTTCCACCTTACCCACGAGGTCGGCGCCCACGTCAGCCGCCTTTGTATAGATGCCGCCACCCACACGAGCAAACAAAGCCTGTGTAGATGCACCCATACCGAAGGTCAACATCGTTGTTGTGATGGTGATAAGCATTTCGCTCGTTGTCATCTTATCAGAATAGAACCAAGTGAGGACAATGAACCAAATGGCTATGTCTAACAAGCCTAATCCTACGACAACGAGTCCCATAACTGCGCCCGAACGGAAGGCAATTTTGAGTCCATTGTTGAGTCCGTTGCGTGCTGCATTGGCTGTTCTCGCACTGGCATAGGTAGCCGTTTTCATACCGAAGAAACCCGCAAGACCAGAGAAGAAGCCACCAGTCAGGAAGGCAAAGGGTACCCATTCATTCTGTGCATTGAAGCCATAAGCCATGATAGCGAAGACGATCGCAAGGACAACAAAAACAATCAATACGACTTTGTATTGCTGTTTCAGATACGCCATGGCACCACGACGCACGTATTCAGCAATCTCAACCATGTGGGGCGTACCTTCCTCCGCTTTCATCATAGACTTAAAGAAATACCATGCCATACCCAAGGCGCATACTGATGCAATGGGAATGAGCCAAAAAACTTGTGGGATGTGTTCCATAATTTAAAATGTTTAGGTTGTGTAATAGATAGATTATAATATGGCGCAAATATATAAAAAAATATTGAGAGAGAAAGGAAATAGAGGAAAAAAGAAAGCCTCACCCCCAACCCCTCTCCGAATGGAGAGGGGAGTAGTATGCGTGATACCCCTATTTCTTAGGTAAAGTTTTTCTATTATTTATAAGCAAATTGTTTCCAGTACTCCCCCTCTCCTGTAGAGAGGGGGTTGGGGGGTGAGGCTTTTTTTTACCACTGCTCCTTCAGCGTTTCTAACAACGCTTTTGATATTGCTTCATTCGCCTCTTTCGTATATCTTAGGTCGGTGAAGACCTGTGCGAGGGTTTCTTTGTTGTTGATTTCCACAAAGTGTTTGTTTTCCTCTAATTGCTCCTTTGGCGTATAGAAAGCATCGATACGGTCGGGGGTATAGTCTTCGTAAGTCTCATGGTGGATGATGCTATCGATAGGAAGGCGGTCGGTGAGGGCAGGATCTTCTGCAGACCAGCCGAGTGTGATAGTGGCAACAGGCATCACGAGACGTGGCAGTTGTAGGACTTCGATGATGGTTTTAGGGTTGTAAATGGTCGTACCTAAGAAACAAGTACCTAAGCCCTCTTCCTCAGCAAGATTGCAGAAAGTCTGACAATAGAGCAGCGCATCGGTGGCAGCATTGAGGAAAGAAAGGAAGTTGTCGTAACCCGGAGTAGCCTTACGGTTCTCCGCCCAGAGCGTTGTACGACGGAAGTCAGCGCAGAAGGTGAGGACCACAGGTGCCCCCATGACCATCGGTTGGTTGAAATGAGCAGGTGCCAATTGCGCCTTCTTTTCCTCGTTGCGAGTGATGACAACCGAGTAAAGCTGCAGGTTTCCCATTGTTGGCGTACGTTCAGCCTGCTCCAAAAGCGTTCTCAACAAATCCTCCGATACATCCTTGTTGGTGTATATTCTTATCGTCTTTCTTGTATTGGTAGTTTTCATTTTAGATAATTTTGATGCTACAAAGTTAAGTAAATGTTTTCTATTTTGGAAAACAATTCGTAACTTCGCAGACGAAAAAAATTCTAAAACGACAATAATGGAAACCAAACAAACTTACTCATTTGATGAAGCTTTTCAAGCATCTTTAGCTTATTTCGGTGGAGACGAACTTGCTGCTCGTGTGTGGGTCAACAAGTATGCGATGAAGGATAGCTTCGGAAATATCTATGAGAAGTCGCCAGAACAGATGCATTGGCGCATTGCTAACGAGATAGCTCGTATTGAAAACAAATATAAGAACCCTTTGACGGCACAGGAGGTGTTCGACCTCTTGGACCATTTTAGATATATTATTCCTGCTGGTAGTCCGATGACGGGTATCGGTAATAACTATCAGGTAGCATCCCTTTCCAACTGTTTCGTAATCGGTTTGGACGGTAATGCCGATTCTTATGGTGCCATTATGCGCATTGACGAAGAGCAGGTACAGCTGATGAAGCGTCGTGGTGGAGTAGGACATGACTTGACTCATATCCGTCCGAAAGGCTCACCAGTTAACAACTCAGCCCTGACTTCAACGGGTCTTGTTCCTTTCATGGAGCGTTATTCAAACAGTACTCGTGAGGTAGCGCAGGACGGTCGTCGTGGTGCCTTGATGCTTTCTGTAAGTATTAAGCATCCAGATTCTGAGGCGTTTATCGATGCCAAGATGGAAGAAGGTAAGGTGACCGGTGCTAATGTGTCGGTGAAGATTACCGATGAGTTCATGCAGGCAGTCGTTGAAGATAAGACATACGTACAGCAGTTCCCTACCAATAGCAGCGAACCAAGCGTAACGAAGGAGATTTCTGCTAAGGCATTATGGGAAAAGATAGTACATAACGCATGGAAGAGTGCCGAGCCAGGTGTACTGTTTTGGGACACAATTATCCGAGAGAGTATTCCTGATTGTTATGCAGACCTTGGTTTCCAGACTGTTTCAACGAACCCATGTGGTGAGATTCCACTCTGTCCATACGATAGTTGTCGACTCCTTTCGTTGAATCTCTATTCATACGTTATCGACCCATTCACAGACCATGCACGCTTTGATATGGAATTGTTTAAGCGTCATGCACAGCTCGCACAGCGATTGATGGACGACATCATCGACCTTGAGATGGAGAAAATCGACCTCATCCTGTCGAAGATAAAGACTGATCCTCAGGTGGATGAGGTGAAGAGTGCAGAGTATCATCTTTGGGAGAAGATTAAGAAGAAGAGCTGTCAGGGTCGTCGTACAGGTGTGGGAATCACCGCTGAGGGCGATATGATAGCAGCCATGGGCTTGCGTTATGGAACACAGGAAGCAACCGACTTCTCTGTTGATATTCATCGTACTTTGGCTCTGAATGCTTATCGTTCATCAGTGACAATGGCACAGGAGCGTGGTGCGTTTGAGATATACGATGCTAAGCGAGAGGAGAAGAATCCGTTTATTCTTCGTTTGAAGGAGGCTGACGGACAGCTCTACGAGGATATGAAGAAGTATGGGCGTAGAAATATTGCCTGTCTGACGATTGCTCCTACGGGTACAACCTCGCTCATGACACAGACGACATCGGGTATTGAACCTGTCTTTATGCCTGTATATAAGCGTCGTCGTAAGGTGAATCCAAACGATACGGATGTACATGTAGACTTCGTTGATGAGGTGGGCGACTCTTTTGAGGAGTACATTGTTTACCACCGTAAGTTCCTGACATGGATGGAGGTGAACGGAATTGATACGCAGAAGAAGTACAGTCAGGAAGAGATTGACGAACTTGTGAAGCGCTCTCCTTATTATAAAGCTACCGCAAACGATGTCGATTGGTTGATGAAGGTACGTATGCAGGGCGAGATTCAGAAGTGGGTAGACCACTCAATCTCTGTGACTGTGAACCTTCCAAATCAGGTTGATGAGGAGTTGGTGAATAAACTCTATGTTGAGGCATGGCGTAGTGGTTGCAAGGGTTGTACTATCTATCGTGACGGAAGTCGCTCGGGTGTGATGATTTCGGTATCGAAGAAGGACAAGACAAAGGACGAAAAGCCTGTCGATGAGGAGAAGGCAAAAGACCTTAACTCAGCTGAGGAGCATCATGAGCATATCTGTAATCATCCAAATGTAATTGAAGTTCGTCCAAAAGAATTGGAGTGTGACGTCGTACGCTTCCAAAACAACAAAGAGAAATGGGTGGCTTTCGTTGGTTTGTTAGAGGGTTATCCTTATGAAATCTTTACTGGTTTGCAGGACGATGAGGAGGGTATTGCCCTTCCAAAGAGTGTGACCAAGGGTAAGATTATCAAGCAAACAGCCGAAGACGGCAGTCATCGTTACGACTTCCAGTTTGAGAATAAGCGTGGATATAAGACCACCGTTGAGGGCTTGTCAGAGAAGTTTAACCCAGAGTATTGGAACTATGCGAAGCTGATTTCAGGCGTATTGCGTTATCGTATGCCAATCGATCACGTCATCAAGCTCGTTGGTTCGCTGCAGTTGAAGAACGAAAGCATCAATACATGGAAGAATGGTGTTGAGCGAGCATTGAAGAAGTATGTTGTTGATGGTACGAGTGCGTCAGGCTTGAAATGTCCAGTCTGTGGCCAAGAAACCCTTGTTTATCAAGAAGGATGCTTGATTTGTACCAACTGTGGTGCCTCACGTTGTGGCTAAGCAGTTAACAGTAAAGTTCAATTAAGTCCTAATTCGGTCATTAGAAATACCTATTGTAGACTAATGACAGTCTTGGATTAAAACAGAGGGCAGGCAGCTCATCTTGCCCTCACTTCTCTTAAAGAATGATGAAATTAATGACAAGTTATATACTTCTGCAAGGTCTTCATTTCCATGCTTGTATCGGAGTAGGGGAGCAGGAACGAATGGTCGGTAATGAGTACGTTCTCAATCTACGGTTAGGTTATCCGTTTGCAAAGGCAATGAAGAGCGATGATGTTGTTGAAACGCTGAACTATGCAGAGGCTTTTAATGTCATAAGAGAAGTCATGAAACAACCCGCTCGCCTGTTAGAATCTGTCGCTGGGTCCATTGTCGAGGCATTGTGTGCGGCTTTCCCAATGCTAAGTAGTATCGACTTAAAACTCGTGAAACTTAATCCTCCAATGGGTGCTGACAGTGATGGGGCAGGCGTGGAATTACACTTAATAAATGATAAAACCGAGGTTTAGAGCCTTGGTTTCCCAACGAAAAGCCGTATCTTTGCCCTTTAAATAGTTAAGTATGTTTAAGAAAATATCGCTTCTCCTTGTTTTCTTGGTCTTGTCGGTAAGCCTGTCATGGGCTGCAGACGGACGGTTCACACTTGTTATTGACCCTGGTCATGGTGGTCATGACGCTGGTGCGATAGGTGCAATATCAAAGGAGAAGGACATCAACTTGAATATAGCCTTGGCTTTTGGCCGTTATGTAGAGAGGAATCTGCCAGATGTCAATGTGATTTATACCCGTAAGACCGACGTGTTTATCCCTTTGCATCAACGTGCAGACATCGCCAATAAGGCTAAGGCAGACCTTTTTATATCCGTACATACGAACTCTGTGGCATCGGGTCGTTATGTAAAAGGATTTCAGGTGTACACCTTAGGTATGCACCGTGCGAAGGCTAACCTCGATGTGGCTATGCGAGAGAATAGTGTTATCTCAATGGAGAAAGGCTATCAGCAGACCTATCAGGGTTTTGACCCAAACTCCTCAGAGAGTTATATCATGTTTGAATTCATGCAGAATGCGAACATGGAGCGGAGTGTTGAGTTAGCCCGAATGATACAGAACTCTGTTTGTTCGTCTGCAGGACGTATCGACAAGGGTGTTCATCAGGCTGGTTTCCTCGTGTTGAGAGAGAGTTATATGCCAAGTTGCTTGATAGAGTTAGGCTTCATTACGGCAGCTGATGAGGAGGAATATCTGAACTCTCCAGCGGGTATAGATGCCATGGCAAAGGGTATTTACAATGCTTTTGTACAATACAAGAATGCCTATGACACACGCATCGTGGTGCCTTACCGCCCTGTTGAGAACAAGCGAATCGTGATAGATTGCGTTGTCCCAACTGCTCCAACAACTAAACCGCGTCCTGTTGCGCCAATAGAGCGTTCCCGTTCTGCGGCTCCGGTGCAGCGTTCTCGTTCTACAGTACCCGTAGAGCAGCCACGTTCTTCCACCCCAGCACCCCCAGCTCGCCCTATGAATAAGGTACAAGAGGCGAAGAAGAGGATTTCAGATGCGATTCGAGAGTTGCTCCCTTGTAATGATTCAGAGGCTGAAACGGCAAAGAGCGTACCTGTCTTTAAGGTGCAAGTGTTGGCTTCTAACCGTCAGTTGCGGTCGGGTAGTGAACTCTTCCGTGGGCATACAGACATTGATTGTGTTCAAGAAGGCAACTTTTATAAGTATTTTATAGGCTCCAGTACGAATTATAACGACATCTCACGCTTGCGTGGAAAGCTCTTGAAAGACTTCCCACAAGCTTTTATTATTGCCTACAAAAACGGTGCACGTATGGATGTCAACCAAGCAATAGCAGAGTTTCTCAAGAATAAAAAGAATAAGTAAACAAAACGGATATGAAGAAAGTTTTCACACCACAAGTAAGGATTGCCATCGTTGCTATACTTGCTATCGTTGTGTTATTCTTTGGAATACAGTTCCTAAGAGGTATTTCCCTCTTCTCGAATGACGCACATTACAAGATTAAGTTCAACGATATCACGGGCTTGTCTACATCAACTCCTGTCTATGCTCGCGGTTTCAAGGTGGGTATCGTTAGGAATATTGATTACGACTATGATAAGTTAGGCGAGTCTATCACAGTTGATATCGATGTTGAAAAGACATTGAGAATCCCAGAGGGTACTACCGCTGAGATTGTTAGTGACATCATGGGTAACGTGAAGGTCGTACTGCAGTTTGGCAAAAGCACGAAGTTCTTGGAACCTAACGGATGGATTGACGGTGTTATTAATGATGGTACATTAGGCGACTTGAAGAGTATGGTGCCTTCTATCCAGAAGATGTTGCCAAAGTTGGATAGCATCCTTGGAAGCGTAAATACGCTCCTTGCCGACCCAGCTCTTCAGAGTTCGGTACACAATGTAGACAAGATTACAGCCAATCTTACTACTTCTACCCGTGAGCTTAACACCTTGCTCGCACAGGTTAACGGTTCTTTGCCTGTTATGACCGCTAAGGCTGGTAGGGTAATGGACAATGCCAACGGCATGATGGTGAACGCTAACAAGGGTATTACAGAAGCTCGTGGAGCTATCCGTGGCGCAAATACGATGATGTCTAACCTTAATAATAAGGTGAACGGACTCGATGTTGAGGCTACGATGGCTAAGGTGAACGCAACTTTAGACAATATGAACTCGCTCACAGCTAAGCTGAATAGCAACGAGGGTACAATGGGCTTGATGCTTAACGACGCCTCTTTGTACAATAATCTTAATAGCACGATGCGCTCAGCAGATAGTCTTTTGACAAATCTTAAAGCACATCCAAAGCGTTATGTTCATTTCTCTATCTTTGGTAGAAAAGACAAGTAATTTAAATATAGTCTAAATAATATTGTCAATGTTTCACACGCAGGGAAAGTGTTTTTAAGCTGTTTGAATATCAGCTTCTTTGCGCTTTCCCTGCGTTTGTTTCACTCTCAGCGTCATAAAGGGCATAAGTCTGTTAAAACTATTTGTTTTTCAAATACTTACAATTACACAACTACGCAAAATGAGTGGTTCGTAAGAAAGATAACGCAACGTCCACAGATATAACGATTTACAAACTTTCACGTCTTTAGGACATTATCTTACAAATAGTTCTCTTTATAAATAAATTGCTATCTTTGCACTATCAAAATTAATCAGAGATAGTCGGCACGCCACTATTTCGAGAAAGACATAGATATTATAGTCAACCAATTATGAACGTCAATCCTAAAAATCTTTGGGATAGTTGCCTCCAGCTCATTAAGGAGAATGTGACCGAGCAGCAATTTGATACTTGGTTTCGTCCGATTGTTTTACAGTCGTACAAGCCAGCATCAAAGACATTGTTAGTTCAGGTCCCAAGCCAATTCGTATATGAGTATTTGGAGGGACATTACGTAGACTTGCTACGTAAGGTCTTGACGCGTGTCTTCGGACAAGGCGTTCAGTTGACCTATCGTGTCATGGTTGACCAGGAGAATCATTTGTCACAGGACTTAGAGCAGGACACTGTAGAGGATATCTCGTCACAGCGTCCTACCGCTCGCGCTAATCAAAGCCCAACCGTGCTGGACACAGTGCCACAGGACCTTGATTCACAGCTCGACCCTCATAAGTCATTCAGCAACTATGTTGAAGGCGACAGCAACAAACTACCACGCTCTATCGGTCTTTCTATCGCAGAACACCCTAACACAACACAGTTTAACCCAATGTTCATCTATGGACCATCGGGCTGTGGTAAGACTCACCTTGTTAATGCTATCGGATTAAGAGCAAAGCAGCTTTATCCACAAAAGCGTGTGTTATACGTGTCTGCACGTCTGTTCCAAGTACAGTACACCGATTCTGTACGACAGAATACTACCAACGATTTTATCAACTTCTATCAGACAATTGACATTCTGATTGTCGATGATATCCAGGAATGGGTTACTGCAACAAAGACGCAGGACACCTTCTTCCACATCTTCAACCACCTTTTCCGTAACGGAAAACGTATCATCTTAGCGAGCGACCGCCCACCAGTAGATCTCAAGGGTATGAACGACCGCCTACTGACTCGTTTCTCTTGCGGATTGATTGCAGAGTTGGAAAAGCCAAACGTACAGCTTTGTGTGGATATTCTCCATAGCAAGATTAAGCGTGACGGTCTTAATATTCCAGAGGATGTAGTGCGCTTCATCGCCGAGACAGCTAATGGCAGCGTACGTGATCTTCAAGGTGTTATCAACTCATTGCTCGCTTACAGCGTCGTTTACAATAGTAATATTGATATGCGATTGGCTGAGCGTGTTATCAAACGTGCAGTGAAAATTGACGACGAACCGCTGACAATTGACGATATCATGGACAAGGTTTGCTCACATTATAATGTTACGATGTCGGCAGTCAACTCTCGTTCTCGTAAGAAAGACATTGTGATGGCACGCCAAGTGAGCATGTATATGGCACAGAAATATACGAAGATGCCTGCAAGTCGTATCGGAAAGTTGGTGGGTAATCGTGACCACAGCACCGTAATCCACAGTTGTTCAAAGATTGAAGACCGACTAAAGGTTGACAAGGGATTCCATGCTGAAATCGCAAGTATTGAAAACTCTTTTAAGTTAAAAGCATAAGGTATTAGTTTGAAAGTCTGTCGCATGGTCGTGGCAGGCTTTTTTAATTGACTTAAACCTTACTCCCTCACCTGAAAATAATCTTTCCCCTCACTCTGAAAAATTATTACAAAACGAGCGTAGAAAACTCTCTTAAAAGCTCCAAAAAGTACTGGTTGTAATGTCTTTGTAACTTGCATAGAATCAACAACTTACAAGGTTGCTTTCTAATAGGTGCTTACTTAGGCATGAAAAGGGCGTTAGTAAGCGTTCAAAAGGGCATCTTTTGCAAGCCAATTAGGCGTCTTTTCGAAGCCAAAAGAGCATCTTTTCAAAACGAGGATGTGAAAAATAATTACATTCGTTGTAAGGAGTGGTTTTGGAGATGGTTAAGGATACCCATTTAAAATTGTTCATTTTGGGTAGGACTGTTTGGCATTAAACGTAATAAAAAAGGTTCTTCCGGAATTTGGAGTGATAAAGATTTGTCTAAACTTAGTTCTCTGACGAAAGGTCACACGGAGAAAAGGAGAGCACAGAGGATTATTAAAAAAAGCAATGGAAGTCACGGAGGCACCGTCGGTGCATAGAGCGACGGAGCTTGTTTGCCAATTCTATTAGC
>ERZ651108.1118-NODE-1118-length-12193-cov-27.736118_pt1 | contig 12193 bp, 11 predicted proteins | sample MGYA00512173_ERZ651108 | MGnify/ENA metagenome assembly ERZ651108 | reverse complement strand
CAAAAAGAAAAAAGGAGAAAGTAAAAAATGAATCAAATCACAGATATTGTCGTAAGCGGAGCTATGAGCATTTTAGTAGTGCTAGTTGGTATTGTCGTTAACTCTGTCAAACAGTACCTCTTAACCAGAGGAGGAAAAAAAGCCATTGAAACGGCTGAAATCCTAGCTAAAAATGCCGTACAGGCTACGGAACAAGTAGCGGACAAATTGGGAATCAACGGACAAGATAAATTTGAACATGCTAAAACTAGCTTGATTGAAAGCCTTGAAGCATACAATATTTATCTTACTAACGACCAGTTAAACACATTTATTGAGTCAGCCGTTAAAACGGCTAACGAATCTTGGAAAAAATAAGAGGAGAAAACACAATGGATAAGGTCAAATTATTTCAAAATGAGGTTCTAGGCTCAGGATTCGACATTGACGGTTATTTTGGCTGGCAATGTTGGGACGGGTACGCTAAATACTGTCTTTGGTTAGGCGTGCCGTTCGCAAACTGCATGGTTTCTGGCTACGTTAAGGATCTATGGGAGCAACGTTATAATAACGGTATTCTTGACTACTTCGACGAAGTAGAGAATCTTGAAGGCGGTGAAGTCGTTATCTTTACCGAAAACGAATGGACGCCATTGAGCGTACCTACGGCAAGGGGAGAATTGTATGACCATACTCCAATCCTATACGACGCAAATGGTACTGCTCGGCACAGCGCTCTTAGGACTCGCCAGTGGTATTGCAGGTACCTTTGCAGTGTTGCGCAAGGAAAGCCTCATCGGTGACGGCCTCTCCCATGCGGCACTGCCCGGTGTAGTCATCGCCTTCTTGCTAACGGGCATAAAGGATATTGAGGTTCTCATCACTGGGGCCGCTCTATCTTCTATCACTGCAGCTTGGCTCATTACCATCACCGTCGAAAACAGTAAAATCAAATTTGATGGCGCTTTGGCCACTATCTTGTCGGCCTTCTTTGGGCTCGGTATGGTTCTACTCACCTACCTTCAAAGTCTAAATAACGCAGGTCAGGCGGGGCTTTCAAAATTTATATTTGGACAGGCAGCCACCATATTAGCTCGCGATGTGTACATTACATCGGCAGCAGCACTCCTCATCATCGTATTAACCGCACTATTTTGGAAGGAGCTAAAGCTCATTTCCTTTGACGTGGAATATGCCAAAACATTACAGATTCCCGTTACCTTTACCCTCATTTTGTATCGTGCTCTATTAATCATGACCATTATCATCGGTATTCAGTCAGTAGGGGCTATCCTGATTAGCTCCCTACTCATTGCACCGGCCGTAGGAGCCCGTCAGTGGACGAACAAGCTAAGTACCATGTGTATACTAGCAGGACTTTTCGGCATGGTATCTGCTATGGGCGGTACCATTTGGAGCACAGCAGTACAAAAACTACCCACCGGTCCAGCTATCATCGTGATTCTGTCGATTATCGTCCTATTGAGCCTCATTTTCGCACCTAATAGAGGCATTTTATGGCAATATCGTAAAAGAGGTGCCCCATGACAGTACATACAGAAATTTTACTCATCGCCATTGCGGTATCTATGGCGTGTGCTATCCCTGGTGTATTTCTAGTGCTGCGCCGTATGTCCATGATGGCTGATGCCATTACGCACACCGTATTTCTCGGTATCGTGCTGGCCTTCTTTGTAACGGAAGACTTAAACTCCCCCTTACTTCTAGTAGGAGCAACCTTAGTCGGTGTAGGAACTGTGTGGCTTACGGAAATGATTCATAACACGGGGCTCGTCAATGAAGACGCGTCTATCGGTATCATCTTCCCTCTCCTCTTTTCCATTGCTATCATTCTTGTCAGTCTCTACAGCGGTAATGCACACCTTGACGTAGATACGGCATTACTGGGCGAAATCGCCTTTGCACCCTTCGACAGATGGATTGTAAACTCCACTGACTTAGGTCCTGTATCACTATGGATTTCCCTAGGGGTTGCACTCATCAACCTCATATTAGTTGTACTCTTCTATAAGGAACTGCAGCTATCCACCTTTGATCCATTACTAGCAGGGCTTTTCGGCTTCATGCCAGCCCTCATCCATTATGTGCTCATGACCATGGTATCCCTCACCGTGGTGGCTTCGTTCCAAGCGGTAGGTGCCATCCTCGTTATTGGACTCATGATTGGACCAGCGGTCATCGCTTATTTATGGACGGACTCTGTGAAAGCCATGCTTATTAGCAGTATCATCATCGGCATTATCTGTGCTGTTATTGGCACAGAAGTTGCTTTCACCTTAGACGTATCAATTGCCGGCGCTATCGCAACGACCATTGGTTTAGCCTTATTAATCGCCGTTATTTGTACGCCAAAGACGGGCTATATCGCCACCTATCGTCGCCAACGCCACTTGCGCCGTCACTATCGGGAAACAATGATGCTCTGTCACATCTACACCCATATGAATACGCCTGTAGCGGCCATTGAAAACGGCATTGGCACCATTCACGAACACCTGAACTGGAAGCCAGACTATACGCACCAAGCCGCAACACACCTTAAGAAACAAGGTCTGTTGTATGTGACAAATGGGTACTACATGCTTACTGATAAAGGTGTGACACAGGTTAAAGAAATTATTTAATACAATACCAATACTTTTCCCAACCAAAAAGAAGCTGAAATCAATGCTACTCTGCAAGATTTCAGCTTCTTCTTTTGTATTCAATTATATGGCTAGAACATAATACGCATCTGATACCACTTAGCACCGCCGTGATCGGATTCAGATTCACCTTCATTTACAAAGCCAAACTTGGCGTAATAATGAATCTTTTCTTCCTTACATGTCAAAATAACGCCCTTCCGCTTTTCTTCTTTAGCCATTTCTATAAAAGCCTCAATCAGTCTGCCACCCACGCCACGATTTCGATAATCAGGCATTGTATTCAGACCCAATATCATCTGCCAAGCACCCTTCGGATTGTGCAAAGAAGCATCGGCGAACATCTCATCGGTTAAAATTTCATCATCCGTTACAAATCCATCGATAAAACCGATTGGTGTATCACCGTCAAGAATAATAAGAAAATGGTCTGCATAGTGAGCAAGGCGCTCCTTAAATGCTTTACGTGGGGCTGCTTCGGCTGGTGGGAAGCAGGTGGATTCTATATGTGTGACTAAATCTAAATCTTCGGTTGTTGCTTTTCGAATCTTCATCTTGTATCTCCAAACATTTCTTCTATATCTTTATCCCATTTATCGAAATCTTTTGGCATTTTAAATTTACCTTTTGCAATGCCTATACGTTTCGACACATCCACTTTAGACTCTGTTTGCCTATTGTCTTCAGATAGTGTAAGCTGTGCTACAGTCCGTCCATCTTGTTTGATATACACAACAGACTCTTCTCCTGTATGTAGTTTTTTTACAAGCATAGGCAATTCTGCTGTAGCTTGTGTTAGAGTTACTTCACACATAGTTTTTCCTCCTCTCTGTAAAATTTTATTAGTCATTTACATATCATCAAAGCGCCTTGCTCATATAGATAACATCATCCATAGGATTATGATAATACGGATTGCATTCAACGAAGCCATGTTTCTTGTATAAATGGATGGCCGCTTGCAACGGTTCAATTGTATCTAGCACCATTTCTTTATAACCAGAGTTCTTAGCATGGTCCATAATACTTTCAATCAAACGATCACCCAAAGCATGTCCACGCCCTTCAGGACGTACATAAAGGCGTTTCATTTCACAACGGGTCTCACTATGCTGATAATACGCCACCATGCCTAGCACAACATCGTTATCATCAATAGCCACCAATAACTCACCATTAGAAGCTGTATATTTTTCAGCGATATCCGCCAATTCTTTATCTAAATTTTGAAAGGACAAATCACGACCGAGCCACTGCGTATACTCTTGAATTAACTCTTTTACTTGATCTAAATACGGTTTGCCATCAACTATGTTAATCATAAAAACTCCAATGAATATAATGCCTTACAATTATTTCTTCTTATGTGGTTCATGTTGAAAAATTTCTTTTACAATCCCTTCTCCAACAATAGTACTACCGTCCACAATAAGGAACTCTGTACCTTCTTGTAAACTAGAATAATCTACATCTTCATTTACCGGTAGCGCATTAGCTCGTATTGGCTTATCAAAGTAAACATCTTCACCATCAATAAGATTAATTCCAAGCTGTTCCTCAGTACCTTTTATAACAATATGAGGGCTATACTTTCCATTATTTAAATTCGGTGGATTCGTCATCTTCTTGCTAAAAAAGATAATAGTGCAACTAATAGTAAAATCTAAATTGCTCATATTAGGCCTCATCAATTACATATACCATATTGCCTGTAAAGTATATGTTCATTATACAGTGAACAGGATTACCTTCAGTCCATAACCATCCTTGGAATACAGCACGTCCCCAATTATAGGTCTCAGTAATGACCTCAAACTCACTTTCACTATACTCCTGTTGATACTGAGGTAACTCAATTCTTTTACCTCTGAAAGTATCTAACATTGTGCTATTAAAAACAAGAATTTCTAAATCATCGATATCACATTTCTCAAATACAATCTTAGCCTTATGAGTCTGTTCATCACCATTCTCATAGGAGAAAATATAATCAAAGGTAAAGATTAAATTACCATCTGCGTATTCTATTTTTTGTGCTCTTGCATCGTGGAGAGAATATTTTGGATACTCGCCAAATGATTTTGTCGTTTTCATAGCTATCTCCAGATATATCACCATATGGAATGACTTTAAGCCATAAAATACATAAACTAAATCATTACTAATAAAGAAATCATAAAAGCATAAGAATATTATTAGCTATCTTTAGGCTACTTAATAAAAAAGTCTTAATAGTAATCAATAAGCTCATAAGTACTATATAGTCAATATTAAAATCATTATGAAAATAGTCTTTTGGTAAAATTCACTTTATTCTAGTACTCTAATTTTAAATATAAAAGCTAGTGAATTCTAAATTCATCAAGTATCACTGCAGCTTCTTCAATTCTTAGAGAGACCAGCACTTCTAATATCCCTTCATAGGCAGTCATCAATTCAGCATCACTCTTTATTTTATCACTAAATGCCAAAAATGCTTTTGTAATAATCATATTTAGAGTTGATTCAACTGCATTTACTTGTTGTTTCAACTCTTTTCGATTACCCGCCTCAAGATTCCTTATACTTTCGTGTATAGGTATGAGAATTTCAGGTAAAAGCTCTGTAATATGTAACTGATATATTATATTGATTAGTTCTATAAAATGTTCATGCCCATATCTAGACCAAAGCTCTACAAGAAACATTTTATCAGCATAGGAATAACTAGTTTGAAGTTCATTCCAATCCTTCATAGCATATTTTGGAAAAGTCAAAAGTAACATTTCAGTTAACTGCTGCTTTACCCATCCTTTAGGCAAAGTTAAAATACACTCTTCAATTTTCAGAATATTACGTTTTAATAATTGACGAATATTTATATTTGTATATCCGTCAAAATAAGCTGCTAAAAAACAAGAGCCAATCTCAACAAATACTTCAACTCCATCATTAGTAATATCTGTAAAATCAACAGAATCAAACATTATTGTAAGTGCCGGTTCTATGTTCCTTTGAGTTGTCAGATATTGTCCTAAAAAATGTATCACTTCATGTTTAGAAGAATAATCTAAAAATTCATAATGATCTCGAATTTTACAACATCTAATCATAGTCGGAAAAAGTTCACTAAAAACCAAAGTAAACTCTCTATCACTAAAATCAAGCCCACAGTTTATTGCATAACAAAGAGTTCCTATTTCACACTTATCTATCGTCCAACTAGAATAATCTTTTTGTATCCCCTTTATTAAAAAATCTTCAACTGTTTTTTTACAGTTATTTTTATATAAAGGAATATTATTTGTTTCATATGCTCTTTCTATACAAATAGGAGGTTTCTGCATATTGGGAAAATACTTATATGATGGCTCATTACGGCAAATTTGCTCAGAATTATGCAAATATCTTAGCATTTCATCTTCAGAAATAGATACAATAGCATTAAACATAGATTTTGCTAGAGCTTTATTAGTCACTAAGTATTCTTTAAGCTGAGTAGCAATTTTATTGATAATTCCGTGATGGCCGCTGTACAGAACACAATCAACCATAAGATGTAATAATTGCGCCTTTACAATATCATTAAGATTATGTTCAACCTGCGCGAATAACACCTTTGACAAGGATATATCAAAAGTAAAACATTCATCATTAAATATTTTTTTTATGCCATCAATCCAAGTCTGACAAAAATTCGATCTATACCCTTCATCCATATCATCAAAACTAAATGAATATGCTATAAGTCCAACCAATACAGTTTCTATTTCTGTCGTTATTGATGCAGTTTGTAGTAATGATTTTAACCTTTCGATTTGATCTAAGCATGCGGAAAAATCAAAACAGTGTGCCTGTATTTTTTCATGACATTCTTGAATAATACTCTCCAATATTTTTTGTTCTATTATAAAAGGACTTTCATCGTTTTGCTCAGTGATTTTTTTTGCTTCACCAGCAACTACAGGTTGAATTTCTATAAGGTTATTTCCAATACTTCGTATCGATGCCTCTCTAAGATCCATATTTTGAATTTGTAAATTTTTTTCCGCATATTCTTTATTATTTGGATACAAAGAATATAGATAGTCTAATATAGACTGAGCCTCCTCAACAACCTGCCCGCCACTTATTAATTGTATTTGAATCATATACTGTTGTAATGATAAAAGAAGATTCTTATCAACAGGATATCTTTTTTCAAAATTAGGAATACCCACTGTTTCCAAAATCTGTTTTTCAAGTAAATTTCTTACTGAGTTTGGAGTAAATAATACAACTCTATATGTATCAGCAATTATCAAATCAATACTACTCAACAACTCTAGTGAATATCCTGGCAATAGGTTTTTACAACAAAAGCCTGCATAGGAAATAACCGTTAACATCATTACATTATTTGCATTGTTTAATATCTCCTGTTTAACACTTCGCAAAAAATCTTTTTTTCTTTCATCATCATATTGATTAGATTTTAGCAACTCAATAATATTTCTTGTAAGAATATAAAGTGCATCGTCAACTAAATAATGAATCCCACCTTCTTGTGTTCCAACAAGCCAAAATTTATATGAAAAAAGATACTCTTTATCGATTATATTAGGTATATATAATTTTATTTTTGAAAGTTCATTTGGCATCTTTTCATATACAGAATTTGCAACATGATTAGTTAACTTTATAATCCACCTCAAAGCAACTTCAAAATTATATTTCACAAGAATATATAGAAACAAATTCTGAGAAATTGTTTTAAATCTGTATGAATATGAATCTGCCTGTTCTGATAGTCCCCACTCTGCAGATCTAGTTTTTATTCTATGATTTAAAAATCTAGCCCCCCTTTTTATTTCTCTATTTTCTAACCAATATATGTCTGCTAGTCGACATAGCTCTTCACCTAAACAAATCGCAAGACTAGATGTTACATTTTTTAATGTATATTCAATAATATCATTTGAACATCGTCCAAGAGTATTATCTTCATTATTTATAAAGGCATCTCCAGTGCGTTCCCAAAACCGTTTAATCCACGAAGCAGCATAATCAGACATTAAATATAGTGCTGATAATAGATTATTAACTAGCTCCGCTTTCAATGAATAGTAGTGTTCGCTATCACATTCTAACTCTTTTTGAATATAATACTCCAATATCTCACAAGTATGCGCTGCTATTACTGAATTAAACTGACCCATTTTAGAGTAATCCATACAAATTTTAACTGTTTCATCTTTATATTCATCACTCTTATATTTTTCTGTAGTAAATAATAAGCTAATAAGACATTCTCTACCTATACCAAACGGAGATAAGATTGCATAATCATTATTATGTGAAAGTTTAATTACTTTTGTACTAAAAGCATAAAGATTTTCAAGCTTTAGAAAACGTGTTAAAAGCTCTCCATTAATAGTATCCTCATACTCACTAAAAAAGTCCTTACAAAAATCTGATTTCAAAATGCCTATTATCGTTTGATCTTTCCATTTACTTGGAATATTATCAGTATAAAGCAAATTATATAAAAACTTTCCTCGATTATCCCGAGTAAACAGCTTATTTTCCACCCATATCTGATACCTTCTATACACACATCTTCCAAAAACTTCTATAGACGTGAAAAAATCAGCATATTGCCCTTTACAAAGATCAAACTTATTGTCAATAAGTCTTTCAAAGCAAATATCCTCAAAAATATCATATTTTAAACGCACTTTATTAGAGTTACGTGCTATTATTCCATTTGAATCTAAAATTGACACAATTTTAGCATCTAAATCATCCTCTAATACGCCAGAAGAAAAACGCTTTGCCCTCTCAAGAACTATATATTCTATTGTTTTACGAATTTCAGTAGATTCGATTTGTGAATATGTATTATTTTTACCCAAACATATAATCTCAGACCAAATATAACCTCTAAACGAATTAATATTTTCAATTTCAGCCTTATCATCTACCTTCGAGATGATTAAATCTAAATAAAATGGAATATTTAAAATCTGTTCGTATACAGGATTTTCCTTTAAGTGCATAATTGCAGGATACTTACAAGCAATTCTATTAATATCATGATTCTCTAGCACATCAAGTTCAATAGATTTTATCGAAAAAGTACTTTCAATTTTTAAGAATGCGTTCTTTTCAGAAGATCTACACGATGTAATAATATGAACATGTTCATAATTAACCGCATTATTATAAAGCTGAAATAAAAGATCATGCTTTGTTTTTGGCGCATCAGCAATAAACTCAAGTGCATCAATATATATATATATACTTTTATTAGCGGTGTATCGAAATATATCTTGTAAATTAAGATTCCAAATATCTTCAAGTGAATTAGCTTCAACAATATTTTCAGCACGTACAAATAAAACAAGCTCTTTATCCTTAAGAAACTTTTTACATAGTGCAGATTTTCCAGATCCTGCTACACCTTGAACTGAAAGAAATCTATCCGATACTTCATCCATTTCAAGGAGTTTATCGGATCTATCAATTTCATATTCGCCTGCAATTAAATCATCAATACTATTCTCAATCAATGATTTACTATCATTAATAGCTTGTTTAAGACTCGTTACACAAACCGATATCGTATTACGTTCATGAACGCACAGCTCATAAAGACTCTTTTGAAAATCCAAATCGACTTTGGCTTTTTCTATTATACTCTTTGTTGTAATAAGATGTTTGTCCTTTAAAAACGATATATTACCAATTTGGTTATCATTCGAGTAGTCTTTTACATTTGAAATAGAAGAATTATCCAATACAAAAAAATATACTTCTTTGATTTTATCTATATTAACATCACTACTATCACGAATTTTTTCAAGTGTAGATTTAATTTTTTCTGGTATATTTTGATTAGTACTAACTTGTACAAAGATTTCAGCATTCTCTGAGATAAGATCAACATAAGGATAATTTCCCCTAGTACTATTCAAGTTAAAAAAACGTTGCCCAAACCAAAGACTCGTACATTCAATAGCAAACAGCTCAAAAAGAGTAGCATTATCAAATAATCCTAACTTATTTAATATTTTGATATTACTCTCATAGTTTACAATATAATTATTAATATATTGAATTCGTTCTGCTGATTCTAACATATTGCCCTCTAATTTTTCTATAAAACTAACACTTTATCAGAATATCTTATTATAATAACAATAAGATTCAAAATTATTACTCTAACGCCATTTTAGTCCACAATTACATAACATATCAATCACCAGTCATTAAAATAAGCCTCCTACCAAAAACATAGGAGGCTTATTCAACTTTGATATAAGTATACGTAAAAAATTAGGTAATGTTAAATGCATTTTTCAAGTCTTGAATTAATGAAACGCAATATAACTCTAATTCCTCTTTATTTAACTCTACTATTCTTTTAAATCCTGATCCTCCTACATTTCTTCTAAAGGTTTTAATCAACTTTTTTGTAAAACCATATTTTCTAATATGCTCAAACTTGTCTTCTAAAGATAAAGATACTATTTCTGGATCATCTAATTTTTTTTGATTCCTGTCTTTTAAACAATCGTTAATTACTTCTATATTATCATTAATAAACTTTTCTTTTTTTGCATATAAATCTTCATCAGATATAGGATGCTTCAACAGTGCTTTTTCAAATGTATAACATTCTAACATACAATATTTAGTTAAAACTATTTTATTTGAAAAATCCTCCTTTTTTAATTCTTTATCAAATTTACAAACTTCATCTATAACTTCTCTTTTTTGTTTTTCTGTATTTCCACCATCCGAATCTACAATAAAAACACTTTTAGAGTTTGTATTAATATATTTCAAAACACTAGAATTAACTGCCATGGATAATTTTGATACACTAGTTAACATCATAAATTTGGAACTTATATCATCTCTGAATATCGTCTTGACTAAATACTCATAAGCCTTCTGATCATCTTTTCCTTCAACAAAGACAAGATACTCTTTTCCTAAAAGATATGTTATATCATAACCTAGCAATTGCATTACCTCTAAACTAGATTCTAACGGTTTAATCTTAGTAATAGGTAATGAGTGCTTAGTCGGATTTTCTCTAAAAATTTTAAATAATGTTCCTCTATCAAAGCTCATTATAGACATATGAGAATGAGTAGTTAACATAACTTGATGTTCTTTTGCAATTGTACAAATAAAATCTGCCATTCTCTTTTCCAATTTAGGATAAAGGTATAATTCAGGTTCTTCAAGCAAAAATAAAACAGGTTCAACACCACTTCTCTGCATCTCCAGTAAAGTTTGTAATAATACAATCTTATACATACTTCTTGTCCCTGAACCAACAGATTGAAAATCTATATCTCTATCTATATTTGCAAATCTAAAGTTTGTTTTTATATGTATATTTTCAAAAAGTTGATTCGAGAATTGCCATGATATTTTTATAGTATCATCATAAGAATCTTGAAGATTATTATTTAATTTATTTGTTATTTCAAGTGTTTCTTCTTGAACACGTTTTAATAGATATTGATTAATCTCAGGTATAGATAGCTCCGAAATTATTGTATTATCAACTAATTGATTGGTAAGAGTTTTTTTTATATTTATTGAAGGTAACAAAAGTCTAAATAATTTATTAGTAGTACTATCAACCTCGCCTAAACCTTCTCCCAAAAAATTTCTTTCATCATGTAAATATGCATATCTAGGTTGTATAATCTTTTGAATCTGTCTAATTTCTTTAGAACTCAACTCAGATGCAATCGATTCACTAAAGCTAGCATCCGTCAAAAAGATATTTGACTCTATCGCCTTATCATATTTATAAACAATTTTAAAATATAAAACATTACTATGATTATCAATTCCCCATTCTTGTTTTATATTCTTTCGTAAATCTTTCAAATAAGCTTTACTTTCTAATCTCCTACGTCTTTCGCCTTTAGATTCTTCAAGTGCATTTGAATACCATTTTGGCTTATTATTATTTAAATCTGAATTCTCTAATATACGCTTAATTGAAAAGTCATCAAACTCTATGCCTATACCTATAGTAATTTCATCTTCACGATTTCCAGCTTTATCAAATCTAAAATCTGACTCCTTTATATTATATTCTCCTAAAAAAGTTAATATCGCAAATAATATAGAGCTTTTACCAGAGCTATTTTCTCCTATTAATCCTAATTTATTAGAAATATTACTAATCTCAATTTTTTTTATAGATCTATAGTTTTTTATAAGTATTTTTCTTATCATCTTAGTCCCTTATCACATAGAGTCATTATAAATTTTAGATAAACTATAAAACTACAATTATCTACTATAAAAACTCTATAGTCTTTCTCCCTATATAATTGATTAATACTATTCTCATTTATTTACTGCCTACCAACTTACACTTATCATTATATGAAAGCCTTCCACTTAAATAAAATGGAAGGCTTTAAAAGTTAATATATTCTTTTATTCCCACTCAATTGTTGCAGGTGGTTTAGATGTAATATCGTACACGATACGGTTGATGTGTTGTACTTCGTTTACGATACGACGGGAGATTGTGTCCAATACGTCGTAAG
>ERZ651108.1102-NODE-1102-length-12302-cov-16.217359_pt1 | contig 12302 bp, 8 predicted proteins | sample MGYA00512173_ERZ651108 | MGnify/ENA metagenome assembly ERZ651108 | reverse complement strand
AGTTACCTGAACAAGAATGGGTAGATAAGGTTATCGCTTACTTGAACGATGAACACGCTATCGAACATGCTACAGGTCTTGATACATATGAACGGTTAACTGTAAAACCTTTAGAGTCTTTGGACAATTTCAAATTAGCATTAACACGCATGTGGGAAGCTATCGACGTACAAGTCGACTGGAGCCGCCCAGCGTAATTAAAATGATACCCCTTTATAGGTCTATTGGCACTATGAAGGGGTTCTCTTATTATTGCTATGAGATAATGGCGGCATAGCATACTGTAATGTATCAGAAACTAAGGAACTCGATGTATGAAAAAGATAATGATATCCCTTGGATTGCTCATTGTGTTAATCGCTGGATTAATGATGACCTTTTCGCGAGGTTCAGCTGAAAGCCCTACCTTTATGCGTGAAGCATTACCGAAACAGGACGGATTTGCTTTTGTAGGCAATGGGACTACTGGTGGTGCTAATGCTACAGAACAGAATGTGTTTAAAGTAACAAATAAAAAAGAATTTGTATCAGCTCTTAAGAATAGAAAAAACACTACACCTAAGATTGTACTAGTCTATGGAACTATAGATTTTGATACCGATGATAATGGTAAACCATTGACTATGAAGGATTATATGGTCGATGGCTATGACTTTCAACAATATTTAGAAACTCATAAGCCGCAAAGCACAGCGCCTAAGAGTTTGAAAGATGAGCAGGAAGAAAAGCGCAAGGCGTCGCAAAAGAATCAAAGTCAGTCTATTACCGTTCATGTGCCAGCCAATACAAGTATCATTGGCATGGACAATGCAAAATTAAAGGGCGTGGATTTGGTTCTTGATGCGGATAATATCATCATACGAAATATACGGTTTGAATCGCCTTATGACTATTTTCCTGCTTGGGACCCTAAGGATGGACCAGAGGGCAATTGGAATTCTCAGTATGATAGTCTTTCCATAAAAGGTGGTACGCACATTTGGATTGATCATTGCTCGTTCCAAGATGGCCCTGAAACGGTAGAAACATACTTTGGCCGTAAATATGAGCATAGGGATGGATTACTCGATATTACCAATCAAGCGGACTATATAACCATATCCTATTCAACATTTGAGAACCACAATAAAACCATGTTGATTGGCAACAGTGATTCAAACGTAGCAGATGAGGGAAAATTACATGTAACCTTGCATCATAACTATTTCCATAATGTAGTGCAACGCGTACCAAGAGTACGGTTTGGACAGGTCCATATGTATAACAATTACTTTGCGTCAGATACTACCAATGGTGAATATGCGTATGCTTATTCTCTAGGCGTTGGAAAACACTCGCAAATCTATGCTGAAAGCAATGTGGTGGATATAGCAGGTAAAGACTATACATCCTTTGTGAAAGTATTTGGAGGAAAACAACTTACTACAGTTAATAATATGTTTAACGGAAAAATGATTGATACATTTGACGATACGTTAACAGCGGTAGATTGGAAACCGGAGCTGTTTACTACAATAGATCCTGTAAATGAGGTGAAAGAAAAGGTATTACGTAATGCAGGTGCATATAAGGTTAATAAATAAGATATTTTAGCTACATATATGAATAGCATATGTTAGTATTTGTGTATATAGCGATTTAAAATAAGAGATTATACTTTCCTAACATTACAAACAATTAAAGAACTTCTTTATACTAACAGAAAGCCCCTCATTGCTATGTAAAACATAGTAATGAGGGGCTTTTTATGGAACTTTAATATATTATGATTTTTAGCAATCTCTTTGTATAGTTGTAATTAATTCTATTTATATATTTTTTATGCTTTTATAATAGTTAACATGAAGGAAACATGATAAAATGAAATAAATATGAAAAAGGGAGTATAGAATAATATGAGATTTTGTAAAAATTGTGGACAACAGCTGGATAGTGATATCCGTTTTTGTCCTGAATGTGGAGTAGATAATGAAGATACATTGTCGTTATTAGAGGATAAACAAGAAGTTTCTAGAGAGTCACAAATGTCTTGGTGGACTCCTAAGAGAAAAGTTATAGCAGGGTTATTAGCAGTTGTTATTGTGCTTGGTGTAACAGTAGGATCCTATTCTTACTATAATCATCAACAGAAAGTTATGATAGAACAGCAGGAAGCAGAAGCAGCTCGTCAAGCAGCTTTAGAACAGGCTAGACTTCAACAAAAGGAGAAGGAAGAAGCTGCAGAGAAGAAAAAACAGGAAGAAGATAAACTTAAGGTTAAAGATGGTATTAATAAGGCTTTGAATGTATTAAATACTAATGAGAGAGACCTACATAAGTTAGAGGATACTATAGCGAAAGGAACTTATAGTAGTCGCTATTATGATGGTATGCGTGATCAACTTTATAGCCCTATTATAAATACTAGGGAGTCTATTGATACATTTATGCCGAATAATGATACAGTTACTAAAAATGATGTAGTGGCCTTACTGAATTTACAAAAAGCCCGATTGGATATGCTTTATAATGTGATTTCATCAAAAAATTATGATGCGAAGGAATATTTTGATGCGGCTCAGCAATTGGCTGAGAGATATCAAGAAAAGATGGATGAATTTAAGGCTAAATATGGAATTAAATAGGTTTTGTATTTACGTAGTTAGTGGGATAGTAGAGTGTGATTATGAAAATCTGTAAGCATTGTAACAAAGAGATTGATGACTCTTATAAGTATTGTGTATACTGTGGGCATTCTTGCCAAGAATCAACTCTTTCAGAAACGGGTGCTGTAGGGAGTAAAGTTTGCAGAGAGTGTGGTCGGGAAATTGGTGCTTTTTGTAAGTTTTGTGTATACTGTGGTGCTAAATGTCAAACGGTAGATCCTTTAAAAAATTTATTTTGGAATGTGGATGCTTATCATTGGCTACCTCAGATTGTGCGACAATTAGCTTTACTGGAAGACCGTCTGCATAGAGGAGAAACCGATTCGCTCTATGATTATGTATGCCATGCTGTAAGAAATCTTAAAAATGTTTTGGCTGCACCTCCACAAGTCATGATAGTTGGGTCTTTTTCTACGGGTAAGTCGACATTTTTGAATGCTCTTTTTGGTGAATCTATTGCAAAAGTAGGAGCTTTACCTACGACGGCTATTACGACTAAGTTATCATATGGACCAGAGGATACGCTTCTGGTGTATTTTAAAAATGGTGATATTGAGAATTACAGAGTCGATGATTTTAATCAGCTCACATCAGAAGAAGGCGAAGAATGGCAGACTTTACATAATTCAATTCTTTATGTTGAGCGCTTTCTTCCTAATGATTTGCTTAAGTCTTTTTCAATTATTGATAGTCCTGGCTTGGATGCTAAAGCAGAGCATACCAATCAAACGAAGAATTTTATTGAACGAGCAGATGTTATCTTATGGATGTTCTCGGCAGAACATGCTGTTAGTGCTCGAGAAGTAGCTGCTATAAGGGAATTAGATGCTCGCTATAAGCCGGTGGCTATTATTAATAAAATTGATACTTTGGATGAAGAAGAGGATGATTTAGAGGATTTATTATCATCTCTTAAGGGTAAACTAAATAATTTAGTTAGTGGTGTTTATCCTGTATCTGCTCAGTTGGCCTTTAAAGGAAAAGAGGATGGAAATGAGACTTTTATAAAAGAAAGTCTCATTACTCCTTTAGAGGACTATCTTAATCATGATGTCATTACTGCATCTGAAAAATATCGGATGCAGGTTTTTCTAGATACATTTTCAACTTTAGTTTTTAAAGCTACTGAAAGCGCTAGTGGGGAATGCCAAGATAGTAAATATTCTTCTTTATTTCTGACGTTGCTAGATAGTTATGATGCTTGTCAGGAAACGATTAAATCTTATAGTCAAATTATTTCTTCTCAGGAGTCAGCCTCTTTAGATCTATACAGAGCTGCTAAAGAACTTCTTTTGGTATCAGAGCGAAAAGCAGATTGGAAAACTTATTCGGAGAATGGTCATTTTCAAGCTTTTTATGCATACTTGGTAAGAGCTGCTCGTAGTGGGCAACTACTAGCTATTTTTTGGTTAGCAGTTTTGTGCACGTCGAATATTGAATCGGAAGATGCTCAGTCTTTTGTAGATAATTGTAAGACATGGGTTGAAGAATTGGAGTCACTTTATAAGAAAGATCCAAGTTTTTTAGATCACTATTCTTTAGATGTCCTTGTCGAGCAGGACTCTTTATTAAGTCAAACTGCTGTGGAACTTGTATTATCAAATTACTATTATAATTCAAATACATCTGCTTATCTTCGCTATTTGGAGTTAGCTAATACACATGGGAGTACTATAGCTAAGCTTCGCTTGGCAACTTATTATGATAATCAAGGACTAGTTATTAAAGCTAAGCCGTATTGGGAGTCGCTACTATCTCGGAAGGATGATATAGGGGCTATAGCATATAATAAGTTGGGCCTATTATATTTAGAGGGGGCTGAGGGGATTCCTCAAGACTTAGTTAAAGCCAGAGAGCTTCTTTCGGTAGCAAGTCAGTATGAGGATCCTATTTATAGTTTTAATTATGCCGAAGCTCTTTTGAAGAGCACTATAAAAGAACCTTCATTTGAGAGAATTGGTGAGTGGGAAGGTAAAGCTACTAATCTTTTAGAATCAGTATACAAAAAAAATACCATTGTTGCAGAAGAACTTATGGGTATTTATATGCACGGATTAAGAACGATTGAATTGTCTTACGAAAAAGCAATTAATATTTTCAAGAGTACTTCTGAACCGTCAGAACTTATGTATTTCCTTGCAGCTCGGATTTATTTGGTTTCGTGCTATGGTGGATCACAAGGACCCGACAAAGCATTGGAATTATCTAAAAAAGTTTCCTTGCCCCAACAGTTATTTATAGAAGGTATGGTAGCTCATGTGAAAGACAATATAGAGTTGGCGCGAGTAAAGATGCAAAAGGCGGCAGACTTAGGGTTTGAATTGGCTAAGTCCGAATTGGAACGGGGATTAGATAATATCGATTATAGAAAACTACCTACTAATGATAATTCAGAGAATAATGAGGAGGATGGATGTGCTACTTATGTTGCTGTGGGTATCATAATACTAATCATTGCTGGAATACTTATTGCGTTTCCTCAAATACTTATAGGTATAATTGTTATCTTAGTTATTGGTTGGATTTTACGAAAGCTATTTTCTTAAATCTATAGGCGTGCGAAAAGGATTATTTATGTTACAGACATATGTGGAAGAAAAAGTGGCTTTGGTCTCTTATACAAAGTCTTTATTAGACTTGGCTAAAAAGCATGATTTACGAATTGTTAGTCAAGATTTAGAAAGTTTAGAAAAACGCATGGCAGATGATCACTTTCAACTAGTGGTAGTGGGCATGTTTTCTCGAGGAAAGTCAACCTTTGTGGATGCTTTATTGGGAAAGCGGTTGCTACCAACTAGTAAAAAGCCGACCACTGCAGTAATTAGCAAGATTACCTATGGAGAGAAGCCTGCTTTTTTCCTCCACTATAAGGATGAAAGTGCTAGTCAAGAACTCAGTGAAGAGAGTTTTTTCAATCTTACAGCTTCCAATACGGAAGGTGATGATGGGGCAGAAGAGGAAGTGAATAGAATTTCTTATGCTGAAGTTCGATACCCGCTTACTTTTTGTCAACATGGTGTAGAGTTAGTTGATACGCCAGGTACAAATGACTTAAATCAGGCTCGCGTAGAAATTACCTATCAGTATCTAAATAAGGCTGATGCGGTTATTATGCTCTTGGCAGCTGATCAGGCGCTGTCTATAGGGGAGGTAGAGTTTTTAAAGGAACGAATTATCAAGAATCAGATTTCTGATATTTTCTTCATCATTAATCGTAAGGATACATTGTCAGGACCTGAGGAAGAGGCACGTGTTTTAGAGTTTGTTAAGGATAATCTTACCCAAATTGTAGGCGTTGATTTTGCTGAAAAACTACATATTCACTTGGTGTCTAGTTATCAAGCTCTTTTATCTAGACGGCAGGCTAATGGTGATAGTTTATCGGTTAAGCAACAAATGAAAATACCTGAGTCGATAGAAATTACGGGATTCCCTGCATTCGAAGAAGATTTAGCCCAATTTTTAGAATTAGAAAAAGGCAAGGTTAAATTGCGCCGATTTTCAGGACTGTTAATTAAGCAGGCTTTAAACTTAGATACATTTTTACAGGATCGGCATCATATTATTTTACATTCTACGGATGATTTAGATACCTCTATTGATGAACTGCAGGCATCTATTAAGAGAACTAAACAATTGGTATCTTCTGTTATTAAGGAAGTAAGGTTAGATTTTGACCAATCTAAAGTTTTAGTTTTAGATAAGTGTAAGCTTGCGTCTGCTAAAGTTCGGACTCAATTGAAAGCTGATATAGGATTATATAGTGGTGATTATAATAATAAAGAGCTTAAAGCTTTCATCAATCAACATTTAGAGACAGCTCGTAGACATATTATAGATGAAGTTTCTGTCTATCAAGAAGAAGTGGTAAAAAAAACATGCCAACAAGCAGAGAGAAAAATTGAAAAATTTTTCTCCATTCTTAACAAACAGTATAAAGAAGCTTTTAATCTGTCATCAAATCGGCCTATTTTACATTTGGATGATGCTCAAGAGTTAGTTCTGGAAGATAAAGGATCATTTGAGGAAGTGATAAGTAGAAATCTATATCAGGCTCTGAAATCGTATGCTCTGGACCCTAATCATAATATTCTTCTTCGAGGTATCGCGGACTTAATTTTGAACTTTACCTCTAACTCTGTTGAGGACCAAGTACGGAGAATGGTCGATAGGGCATATCCGAGTTGGGCTGAGAATGTAGAGAATCATATTGTAAAGCAATATGAAGCCTATGTAAATCAAGTGGTTGATCGGGTTGATCAAATTGCTACTGATCAATTAGATGAATTGACTCATCAGTTGGAGCTGGTAAGACAAGAGCAAAAAACTCAAGTGGCTGAGCGAGATAATGCGTTGTCAGTGCTAGATAGAGAAATAAAGACGGTAGCAGATCTTGTAAGAACTTTAAAGACTTTGCGATAGAAGAGGAGTATGTATATAATGGATCAGAAACGTGAGTTACAGGGCCGTTTACGGCAACTTAGTAAGCATAATTATGTAAGTCAACATACTGACCTTTTGGAAAAGGTTACTGCATTGGAAGAAGATATTCGCCAAGATCGATATAAGATTTTGGTCCTTGGTGAGTTTAAACGAGGAAAGTCAACCTTAGTAAATGCCTTATTAGGTCGTTCTATCTTACCTATGGATATACTTCCTGAGACTGCGACTTTAAATGAAGTTGTATATAGTGAGAAACCCTTTGTAAAAGTCTTCTATTCTAATAGTCTGGTAGAAGATGGTAGTTTGACACCAGAATTCTTAAAACGATTTTCCGCCAATGTAGAGAATAGTCAAGCTCATTTAGTGGATAAAATTCAGATGGGCTATCCCTTGCCATTCTTAGAGAATAATATTACTTTAGTGGATACACCGGGTGTAGCTGACTTAGATGAAACCCGTTGTGATGTGACTTATAAAATTCTACCAGAAGCTAATGCAGTTATATTCCTTTTGGATGCTAATACGCCGTTAACACAGTCTGAACGTGATTTTTTAGTAGACTGCCTTTTACCACAAGGGGTAGATAATATTCTTTTTTTACTTAATAAATATGATTTTATTGATGAAGAAGAGGATGAGGGCTTTTTAGAAGATGTAGAGAATCGTTTGAGGTCTATTCTTACGGGTGATGAAGGGCAAGAGCTTTTTTCAAATATTCATATTCTCCCAATTTCTGCTAAGATGGCTTTAGAGGGATATCTTTATGAAAATAATGCCTTGATCCAGGCTTCTGGTCTACATAAAGTACAGGAACGGTTGATGCAGATGTTGTCTAAGGGCTCTGTAGAGACTACAAAAATTGCTTCTTATAGTCACAAATACGAGATTCTTCTACAACATATTGCGCATAAGATAAGTGAGGATATCACATTGCAATCTTTGTCTTTGCAAGAGTTGGAATGTGTAGATAAGAATTTACAGACTCTTTTAGATAGTAAAGGAGATGTAAGAGAGAAAGTCTCTCTTTATGTAGACTCTATGCGAACAGCTATTTTAGGAATGGCTCAAAAGTCTATTAAGTGCTTTCAAGAGAAATTGATTACAAATGTTCATGAAGATGTTGACTCTTTTAAGGGGACAGAATTAGACGAATTTGTTAATAAGACATTGGCTCGTTATATTAAACGAGAATATGAAACCTGGATTACAGCGTATACCCCGCAAGTACAAATTCTTCTAAAGAAATTGCAAGAGGAGATTGCACTGGGGTTAATGGAATCCTTTGAAAATACAGTTAATCTTGATACCTATGTGAATGAGTTTCAAACACAGAAAACAGAGGTTGCTAGTTTTTCTGTAGATGATATAGGCGTTGTCGATAAAAAGTCACTGGTGGCAGGTTTGGGTATTGCTGGAGTGGTGGGAGTTGTTTTAGCCGGCACCCCTTTGGTACTTATGGGGGCCATGGCGGGTTATTCATTAAGAGACAAGATTAAAGAACGGCTTCTGAAAAGTAAGTTGGATTCGGCCAAGGCGGATATTCTTCCACAATTGGATGCTGCTATTATTGAAGGGGTAAATAAGATTTTTGATGAATTAGTAGTCTATATTGACCAACAATGTCACTCTATTGAATTTGCAGCAAACGAATCCTATGAGGAACTTTTACAGGCTTATAGAGAAAAAATTGCTTGTCAGATTCAGGCTAATGGAGCTCAATCTAATCAAACGAAACAAGAGTTAGATAGTTTGAAAAAGTGGTATAATGGATTAATTACTGATTTCTTATAAGGAGGAATGAAATATGTCATTTGATACCGCTCATCATGGAGCAGATCATCACGGTGGGGATAGCCATACTTCTCATGGTCATAGTGGTTTTAGTCATAGCACAGGTAGCCATAGTGCTACTAGTCATAGTGCGATACATTCTGGTGGAAGTGACCACCACCCTACTGTAACTTTTAATCATAATGGGCATGGCGGATTGAGTAGTGCTACAATCCATCATCCTGCAGGAGTGGGTGTGACTCACCAAGGGTTGAGCAGTCATGATACACATGTTCATACAACAGATGGGCATGATCGTGTTGTGTATAGTACTAGTGGTCATGGCCATGAATCTAATAGCCATCATACTGGTGGTCATGAAGTAGCTAGTCATATTGGTCATGGAGGAGTTGGTAATTTGGGACAAATTCAAAGTTCTTCTGATCCTCTATCACAAGCGAATAGTGCGAAATTACCACCATTTAAAATTTAAGAAATTAAGTTAGGCGTTAGAATGAATGATTTTTCTAACGCCTAGTTTTTATATATAACTCTTAATGGGCTTAACGCTAGTACCTTGCATAGATAGATTTAAAAACGATATAATAAAGTATACATGCGTCTATAGCTCAGTAGGATAGAGCAGCAGTTTCCTAAACTGCGTGTCACTGGTTCGATTCCGGTTAGGCGCACCAGTAAAAATGATTTGGCATAAGGCTGTTTAGCTTTATGCCTTTTTTCTTGCAATATAGAGTTATTAAAAGTATAATGTGAAAGTGTTTTCATATATTATTCATGTTTGGGGGCGTGAAAAAAGTGTATGAGAGTTGTATTAGTTATTAACCGCTATAATTGAATATTTGTTTAATTTGATAGCTTGTTTGTTAACATAAAAGGAGTAGAGAAGTGAAAAAAGAATTAATTTTAACGGCTATGATTGTCGCAAGTATTACTACAACAGGGGCTGCAGCATCCAACTTAGATATTAGCGCTACCACTGCAGCGCCATTAAGTATGCAAAATTCCATTGCCTATGGTGGGGATAATAAAGTTGAGAACGGTATTGGATCTCCTGTGAGAAATATATTGCTTGGTGGTGACAAAAATACAGTTCGATCTTCTGCTAATGATACTATCACTTCTGGTACTAATAATACTGTATCTGGTCCAGGCAGTATCGTATCAGGCTGGTATAATACAAACTCTGCTACTAACAGCTTGGTAGTAGGTACTAGCAATACTGTTGGCGGTACTAATAATATCGTAGGTGGCTTTAACCATGTTAATAATGACAATGCAATTAACGCTTTATTAATTGGTAACCGTAATAGCATTGATGGTCAGAACTCTGTTGCTTTGGGCATGAATAACACCATTAAAGGCAATAATGCCTTGGTAGGTGGTACGGGTGCTAAGGTTCAAGGTAATAATGCAATCGCCTTTGGTGACAGCGCTAAAGCAACGTATGATGATGCGTATGCCATTGGTCGTAAAGCTGAAGCTACTGCTCAAAATACGGTTGCTATTGGTAACAATGCAAAGGCCAATAACGATATGGGTACAGCGATTGGCTATAATGCAAAGGCAAAAAACGATTATGCTACAGCAGTAGGTTACAGTGCAAATGGTACAGGTAATCAATCCTCTGCATTTGGTTTTAATGCAGAAGCAACTGCTATGAACACAACTGCAGTTGGCTCTTATGCCAATGCTAGCGGTGCGTATTCTACAGCATTGGGCTTTAAGACAGCTGCTTCTAATGAGGATGCTGTAGCATTAGGTAATTATTCAATTAGTGCTGGTAAAAGTGCTTTCGCTGCTGGTACATTAGCTAATGCGGCAGAAAAGGACTCCTTAGCAATTGGTCATAGTGCAACTACAACAAAGGAAAATGGTATTGCCATTGGAACAAATACATCTGTAGATGGTATTGATTCTATTGCTATCGGTAAATCGTCTAATATTACTAAAAATGCGAGTATTGGAATAGGTAGGAATACAACTGCTGGTGAATCAGCAGTAGCTGTTGGTACTGATTCTTCAGCAAATGGATGGGCTGGTACTGCAGTTGGTACTATTGCTAAGGCAAGTGGCGTTCAATCAACAGCTATTGGTAATAATGCACAAGCATCTAATACATACTCCACAGCACTTGGGATATCTTCTGTAGCTTCTGGTACAGCTGCTAATGCAATCGGTCTATCTAAAGCGACAGGCTATGCATCTAATGCTATTGGTTTTGTCGCAGAGGCTTCTGGTGAAAGCGCTACTGCAATAGGCAATACTGCTAAAGCTCTTAATGAAAATTCCATCGCTATTGGTACGAATGCGAAGGCTGCCACAGATAACAGCATTGCACTAGGTGCTAAGTCTGTTACTGATACAGCCGTATCTACTAGTTCCGGTGTCATCGGTGGCAGAACCTATAACTTTGCTGGCGGTACAGCTGTTGGTACATTGAGCATTGGTGATAGTGGTGCAGAACGTACCATTACAAATGTAGCAGCAGGTCGTGTATCTGCTACATCTACTGATGCAGTCAATGGCTCTCAATTACATGCTATTAAAGATGTAGTAGATAATCATGAAAACCGTATCACTACGATTGAAGGCGATATTAATACGTTAAATAATCGTATTATTAATGGTGGAGCGAATAGCTTGAATGAAGCTAAAGCGTATACTGATCAACAAGTGTCTAGCGTAGCGGCAGCTTCTGCAGCACTAGCTGGCTTGCATCCATTAGATTTCGATAAACATGACAAATGGTCTTACTCTGTTGGTTTTGGTAACTATAAAAATGCTAATGCCGCAGCATTAGGTGCATTCTATCGTCCTAATAAAAACACAATGTTCAATGCTGCCACTACTGTTGGTAACGGCCGTAATACAATTAGCTTAGGTGCTAACTTCAAATTCGGTAAAAGCTCTGAAGAGGTAACTACTGAAGATGCGGCACAACTCAAGAAAGATATGAAAGACTTATCTGAAAAATACAATGAATTAGAACAAAAATATAATGAATTGGCAGCTAAATTAGAATCTAAATAATATAATTGAAACTCCTACAAGATGTATCTTGTAGGAGTTTTTTTGTCCTATACTTTTATTATAAGCATTCTAAGTCATATAGTAAGATACGTATTACATACGAGTAGCAGTATATAGTGGAGAGTATATATGAGTTTTTCCAATTGGATTCAAGAAAAATTATTCGACAATTACGAAGAGTGGCGCATGAAGAGTTCTGATTATAATCGGAACGGTTTTAATATCATAGGTATAGATAATACTCTACAGGCTATGCGGGATAGGTATAGGTATCCCCACCTCATGCCATCGATGGTTGCACTGCCATGAAAGCACGTGTAGGTAAAACGCAGGATGCCGTAGATTTATTCTTAGATATAGATGGCAAGACCTATCGTATGGCTGATGTAAGTT
>ERZ651108.1101-NODE-1101-length-12309-cov-20.286682_pt1 | contig 12309 bp, 10 predicted proteins | sample MGYA00512173_ERZ651108 | MGnify/ENA metagenome assembly ERZ651108 | reverse complement strand
TAGGTTATTAATGAATTAATTTGTTAATATCTTTCTGATTTATAAGCATTTGTATGATACGAGCCGTATGTGAGCTCGTTCAACACAGTGTCTTATCTCCGCAAAGATAGTAATTAAAAGAAAAATAGAGATAGGATTAATAACATTTAACAGTTATAAATGTACGGTTTCTCTCTCTACTTTATTACTATCTACTCTTTCAAGCCCTATTTAAGTTTTGAAAGTACTTCTTTGATACGATGTAGTGCTTCCTTAATATTATCATCACTTGTTGCATAACTCATTCGGAAACATTCTGGGGCACCAAAAGCGTCACCACCCACTGTTGCCACACCTCCTTCTTCAAGAATATACATTGCGAGGTCTGACGAACTTCGAATGACATGCTTACCATCTGTCTTGCCAAAGTAGCTTGAACATTTAGGGAAAAGATAGAATGCACCCTGTGGTACATTCACTTCAAGGCCAGGTATCTCCTTTGCCAACCTAACTATCAAGTCACGACGACGTCGAAATGCTTCACGATAGTCAGCCACACAAGCTTGATCAGCCTCGTATGCAGCCACAGCTGCCATTTGACTTACACTACATGTACCTGACGTATATTGTCCTTGTAGCTTATTAATTCCTTTTGCAATCCACTCTGGTGCAGCAATCCAGCCTAATCTCCAACCTGTCATAGCGTAAGCTTTGCTAACACCATTGCAGAGTATCGTACGGTCTTTCATCCCTTGGCAAGAAGCAATACTACAATGACCACCTATATAATTAATGTGTTCATATATCTCATCTGACAGAACGAACAAGTCATCATGTGCCAAGACGACCTTGGCTAAGCTCTCCAACTCTTCTGCAGAGTAGACACTACCAGTAGGATTACTTGGAGAACAAAGAATAATCATCTTTGTCTTGGGCGTAATCGCATGCTCCAACTGTTCAGCCGTAATCTTGAAATCCTGTTCAATACCAGCAGAAACAATAACAGGAACGCCTCCAGCGATTTTTACCATCTGTGGGTAACTAACCCAATAAGGTGCAGGAATAATGACTTCATCACCAGGATTAACCAAAGCCAAAATAGCATTGCATACACCTTGCTTACCTCCTGTACCAACAACTATCTCTGAAACAGCGTAATCAAGGTGATTTTCTTGCTTCAGTTTCTTAACAATAGCCTCACGCAGAACAGGATATCCAGGAACAGGAGAATACTTAGAGAAATTATCATCAATAGCTTTTTTGCCCGCTTCCTTCACATGGTCGGGTGTCATAAAGTCTGGTTCACCCACACTCATATTGATAACATCAATTCCCTGCGCTTTCATTTCACTACTCTTCTGCGACATTGCTAATGTTTCAGAAGGCGCCAGTCGATTCAAACGATCTGATAGTTGTGCCATTTCGAACTTTATCTTTCTTTATGAATAATATCAAGTACAAATGTACGTAAATTCATTCTGATAACGCAACTTTTCTTTCTTTATTTTATCATTATAACATTTTTACTGCCGATTTGACAGTTAAAACCACAAAAATAGGGTTCTTCCGATACTAAAAGTGATAGAACTTAAATACTAAGAAGAACTTTGTTACAAGAACTGAACACCTTTTCTTCTCACCGGATGACACATGAGTTATACTCAAATAGAGTTGATGGGTGATGGGTGATGAGTGTTAGGTGATCGGTGTTAATGATTTGTGTTTGGCGGGTAGTAGGTGATGGATTATGGGTGTTAGGTGATGGTGAATAGGTGTTAAGGGCTTGTGTTTGGTGGGTGGTAGGTGATGGTGAATGGGTGTTAAGGGCTTGTGTTTGATGGGTTATAGGTGGTGGATTATGGGTGTTAGGTGATGGTGGATGGGTGTTAAGGGATTGTGTTAGTGATGGGAGTAGGTAACGACTGATGGGTATTAGAGGCTGTGGAAATCGCGCTCTCTCTCCTTTCTATCAACTATTTTTACCCTTCATGAATAGAGTACACGCTTTTTAAGATAATAGAAGAGGCCTAACTGCATTCAAGAACATGCCCTTCTTGCATGTTGAAGACGCCCTTCTTGAAGCAAGAAGGGCGTCTTCTTTAAGACAATATGTAACCTATTGACTTATTGCACATTATAAGCTCTATCATAAGAGTTCTCATACTCGTGTTGTAAGGGTTATTAGCTTGATATTATGTAATTATTTTATACAGTTAAGCAAATTCCCTTAAAGTATAAAGCGGTACTTTTGATATACTTATCGAAAAGCCAAACAGACATGAAACACTATAATATTAACATACCTAATATACTATACTTTGCAAACAAAGACTTACCATCTTCGTCTATATAAAACCTCCTTTTACATCTATCGACCTCTCTAACTTACATTCGCTCAAGCAAGTCATAGCTTTGTGCCTACCCTTCACACTACTTGCAACAAAAGCCCACACTTACCCTATTGAGTAACATCTCACCTGTCATAAACTTATAAGTGCAGCATTTTTATCATATTTCCACATAGCAACTGGTAGCTAACAAACTTACACGAGTAACGACTGTCAGAGGTCACAAAACACTACCACCACGCTATCCTACTCCATTCGCCACCAGCCAACAGACCATTTTTGATTCGGACTGATTATGAAGATGAACTCCCAAAAGCATAAACAACAATCCCACTATAAAGAGACAGAACGCCTCTCCATAATGGGATTGACAACAAGGCTTACTACTTAGCCTTTCAATAGAATATTATCTTTATAGATGCAAGTCGTGACCCATGCGATCACGCTTCGTCTTCAAATAGCGATAATCAAACTTATTAGGAGTAATCTCAATAGGGACATTCTCTTCAATCTCCAATCCGTAAGCTTCAAGCCCCACACGCTTCGTTGGGTTGTTTGTAATCAGACGCATCTTATGGACGCCAAGATGGCGCAACATCTGTGCTCCACAACCATAATCACGTTCGTCAGGACGGAAGCCAAGATGGAGGTTTGCCTCAACAGTATCAAGTCCTTCTTCCTGCAGTTTATAGGCAGCAATCTTATTCATCAAGCCAATACCACGTCCTTCCTGTTGCATATAGATAAGAACACCCTTACCTTCTTTCTCAATCATCTCCATTGCCTTGTGCAGTTGCTCACCACAATCACAACGTTGACTACCAAGAATATCGCCCGTTGCACATGAAGAGTGTACACGCACAAGCACTGGTTCGTTTTCTGTCCACGTACCTTTAATAAGTGCCATGTGCTCTAGTCCATTCGCTTGACGGAATGGAATCAGATGGAACATACCATATTTAGTAGGAAGCTCTACCTCCTCACCGACAACAATACTTGTCTCGGTCTTCAAGCGATAAGCTATGATATCCTTGATACTAATAATCTTCAGTCCCCATTCCTTTGCACGTTTCTGCAAATCAGGCATACGTGCCATCGTGCCATCTTCGTTCATTATCTCCATCAACACACCCGCTGGAAAACAGCCAGAGAGCTTACAGAGATCGACGGCAGCCTCGGTATGACCCGAACGACGCAGGACTCCATTGTCTTGAGCATACAATGGGTTGATATGACCAGGTCGGCCAAAGGTCTGTGGAGTAGATTTTGGGTCGGCCAACGCTTTGATTGTCTCAGCACGATCATGTGTAGACACACCTGTCGAACAGCCTTCCAGCTTATCAACGGTAACGGTGAACGGAGTACCAAGCATTGATGTGTTATCAGAAACTTGGTGAGGTAGGTCCAATTCTTCCGCCCGTGATATCGTAATAGGTACACAAAGCACACCTCGTGCATTCTTCAACATAAAGTTAACCTTCTCTGGTGTGATCATTTCCGCAGCCATGATAAGGTCACCTTCATTCTCTCGGTCTTCGTCATCAACTACGATAACGAACTTTCCCTCCCGAAAGTCTTTCAGCGCATCTTCGATGCTATCGAGTTTAAAGTCTTCCATATTGTTACTGATTGTTTGTTGTTTCGATACCAATAAACCTTTGTTCCTCTCTTTCCTTCATCCGTATTATCTCTGAGATTATCATCACGTTACATCCAATAATCGTATGGAGATCACGATAAAGACGCAAGCGGAAACGCCACATGCGGAAGTAGAAGAAGATACCAGCTGGCAGTATCACTGCTGCAAGAATATTAGACCACTTATGGTCGAACGGTCTTGTATGTGCCTTAACAGCTAATATTGGGTATTTATTCAGTTCTGTCATGATGACCTTATTGCGTGTATTACCCAAGTCTTCAATGACAGTTTCAAGTTCATCATTAATCTTCTCGATGACATGATCCGTATGATAACGGAAGAACACCTTTATTACATTAGGTGCTGACTTAAGTCTTCGAGTCTTAGCATAGTCCTCAATTCTAACGTTCAAATCCTTCAGTAGTTCTGCATCTTTATCATAGTCAGGGTCATGCAAGATAACTTCTTTGCTCGCAACGCTACGTTTCACCCTCATTCCAAACATCTTCATCAACATTCTCCTATACATATCTGCATTGAATACAGTTGAGTCATTATTGGCTTTGTACGTAAAAAATATCGCCATTGGGATAAGTATGGCCATAGAAAGCCCCTTACCAAACCAGATAGCCCAGTCTCCCTGTCGCGACATTCGATAACCAGTGTTATCGAGGATATAAAAGATAATGAACACAATAACGCTGATAATGATTGGAATACCCAATCCTCCCTTTCGGATAATAGCACCGAGTGGTGCACCGATAAAGAAGAAGATAATACATATCAGCGATAACGTAAACTTATTAATAATCTCTATTTCATGCAATCGGATAAGCTTATCACCATCACTGGTTATCATACTCTTAAAATCAAGGTCGCTTACTTCTTGCTGAACGGTCGATAAAGCTTGGTCAACAACATAACGTCGTTGATCGGCAGGTAGCTTATTAAAGGCCGAATCTATGTTAAACGCCTTTTCTTCCGACAGTTTTATGGCCTCCTTCCTTTCGACAGCCTTTAACTTAGGCGTTCGATAATAAAGGGACTGTGCATCCTTATAGAAAGCGTTACCCACACTATCGTAGACATGAACAAGGGAGTCCTTATCGTGCTGTATCTTCGTTATACTCTTCGTACGGGCATCATTTGAGATACCAGCCATATCCGTTAAGTTGAAGTCACCATCGAAGTCAAGGACGATATGCTTATGTGCAAAGGTCTCTCGACGATATGGGACACTGGCACTATTACCCATTTCTTGTGAGCGCATGTTCTCAAACCACTCTCCACTCCATAGGTTCAATACAAGATGTTTCTTGTCTGCTGTAGACTGTAACATACCTGAATCGGCGAGGATAATAGCCTGGTCTTCGTAGCTGTCCGTCATCCTATACACCATAATATTATATAGGTGGCCAGTCTTCATATCCTTTTTTTCTACATAGAGGTTCGTCTGTGGTATACCATCATAGAAGATTCCTTCTGGTATTTCCAGCTCAGGACTCTTCTGTTTCATGGATATAAGTAATTGAGCAATATGCTTTTGTGCTGTTGGCCCCACATTGTTTTGGAAATAGAACGAGCCAAAAGCGATAAGAACACTAATAAAGATTAGTCCTCTAAACGACTGAATAAGAGAGATGCCAGCAGCCTTGATAGCCGTCAACTCCGAACTTTCACCAAGGTTACCATAGGAGATTAGCGATGAAAGAAGAATTGCCAACGGAAGAGCCTGTGGTACCATCATTAAGCTCATGTACCAGAAGAATTGTCCAAGAACGTCCATTGACAATCCTTTACCTATCAAGTCATCAACATATCTCCACAAGAACTGCATCATCAACACGAACAAGCTGATGAAGAAAGTTCCCATGAAAAGCATACCAAATTGCTTGGCAATAAAGATATCTAACTTCTTGATTCGAAACATGATATAATGACAAGGAGTTTATTCTCCCTTATTTACATACGAGCTATGACACATTAAGGATACAGAGGTCCCATCAGTGGAGAATAGCTTACCTTTTGCAAATTTACATAAAAATATCAGAGTAATTGTCTTTTTTAATATTTTTATTCTTTAACCAGCCTCTTTCATCTATCTGTTCACGTCAAATTAGCATCAAGGAACTTACATACCCGTTATGACATGTAGACGCTCTATGTTCTGATTCCACATCTGTTCTAAGCCCTCGACGTCATCGTCCTCTGCAAAGTCAGTTATATATAGATGGTAATTACCAGCAATCTCACTATGAAACATCTTTATCTCCCAATAAGCTTCATCCTCCGAGGCCTCCCAATGGAAACGTACATGGTCGCTCTTGACCATTTCGACGATTTTTGCTGTATGTATATCATGCTCACGAAGCGGGTCGCCCCATACAAAAGTTGCGACATCCTCATTTATTGTCACGTCATCTGCTAACCACTTCTTCAGCCCTATAGGTGTGCTAATCAGTGCCCACACAGCACTGCCTGAGCGTGTTTTCAATTCGTATTCTAATTCTACTTTCTTACTCATAACTAAGTAAAGCGTTTTGTTTATGCTTATTTATCAACTCTCTATTGTGTCTCTTCGCCCTCATACTACCCTCTTCCAGGAATAAAGTCATCATATAAGTTTGTTCTTAGCAGTTACTTAAATAGCCGTTAGATATACTTGCGATAATATCATCATAGAACCGTTTTCTTCTCTTACTGCACCAAACAGAAGGACAGCCTTTAAACGTATATCTTCTTGTTTTTATTGTATTCCATCATTAATAAGCATAAATTAGGATGGTGTTCTTACTCAAAAGCATATCTTCAATCCACATTATAATAGGCTGCAAACCATCGCCTCCCCTGCAGTATCCGACACAGAAAAAGAATGTTTTTAATGAATAAGCCACAAAAAAGTGAATTATTATTTGCAAGTATGATTTTTTCTTCATACCTTTGCACCCGCTTTCGAGAACGAAAGTAATATCGATGGCGGGATAGCTCAGTTGGTTAGAGCGTCGGATTCATAATCCGGAGGTCCGGGGATCGTAGCCCCGTCCCGCTACGAAAAGGTTGATAATCATTTTTGATTACCAACCTTTTTTGTTTATATACTATCCTTTTAATATAAAGAGACAGATATACCTACTTATAATGATTGGTATCTGACAAAGCTCACTCATATCTATAAGAAAGAAGTAATCTGGTATATAGTATTAGATTCAGCCCTCGTTTCAAGTGATTACACAACCTTTCTTTATTGCATTAGACTTCTCGTATTACTTTACAGTTGCCCATGCCAACAGAAAGCTCACCGCATGTTCTATTTCTATGTACCATCTGCAAAGTAGTTTCCAACCAAAACTAAACTTGCTGTCACTGCCGTCACACAAAGTTGTCACTTAACTATCTTGTTTACAGAACAGTTACGTGAAATGTTAAATATGACAGCAAAATGAATTTAAAACTATTCTTGTTATATTGTGTATTATATCCCTCTTACTTTAACCGAACTCTTACCTCTATTAACCAGAACCATCATAAACTTTGCTATTAAGAAATACGAGGCTAATAAAAGTTGCTCGGACATAAAACACAAAAAGGCGAGCCTTACGACTCGCCTTGTGAATTTAATCAGTAACAGGTTATAAACCTTATGGAAGGCTAATAGCCTCATTTGGACAAACTGACGCACATGTGCCGCATTCTGTGCATGCGTCTGCGTCAATCTTATAGATATCACCCTCAGAGATTGCCTCTACTGGACATTCGTCGATACATGTACCACAAGCGATACAATCATTACCAATTACGTAAGCCATAATATAAATAATTTATAATGTTAATAATGTTCTTGTATTACAAATAGGCTCAATACCTAAATTTGATGATGCAAAGGTAGAAATAATTTCTTGAATACCTAAACATATTGATAAAAATTACAAATATTTAGACGGCATAAAAATAAAAAACATGAAATGTTTTTCATATTAACTTATTGAAAAACTGGACATTACACAACTTTTTAAAAACAATTATAAACAACAGATTAGCCTCTGTTTAGCCAAAACATCCTTTCCACTCCCTACCTAAAAAGGATGAGAAGGCAGAAAAGTTAGACGAGAACTTTATTAATATAGACAATAAAACCAGTAGAAATACGTTTGAAGATTAATTATGAAAAGAATATTAGTAGCCCTCATCCTATTGGCTTCTGTGCTTACAATCCACGCACAGGAACGAAGAGTGCAGAACCGTCCCTATACGGATCTGCGTGATTTTCATTTCGGAGTGCTCGTTGGTACACATCTGCAAGACCTTGAACTTAACAATGTTGGACCACAGATGGTCGACCTTGATGATGGCAACGGAGTAGTTCAGAAGATTGTTTCAGCCGATCAAGACCGTTGGGATGCAGGATTTACAGTGGGTGTATTGGGTGAGTTACGCCTCAACTCTACCTTTCAGTTGCGTATGGCTCCAGCTATGTACTTTGGCACCCGACATCTGACTTTCCGTAATATCACAGACCTTAACGCACAAGGAGAGCCTACAGAGCAGGTACAAGAACTCAAAACAGCATACGTTTCTTGCGCTTTCGACCTCATTGCAGCTGCTCCACGCTTTAACAACCATCGCCCTTACGTGATGTTAGGACTGAATCCTATGCTCAACCTCTCAGGTAAGGACAATGACTATATCAAGCTCAAACGTAGCGATGTCTTTGTAGAAGTAGGACTTGGTTGCGATTTCTACCTTCCTTATTTCAAGCTACGCCCAGAATTGAAGTTCATGTACAGCCTTATGAATAGTCTTGACAAGAGTCATGCAAAGAACCTCCAAGACAAGAATATGCTCATGTACACCAACTCTGTCAACGAAACACGCACAAAGATGATAGCGCTCACTTTCTACTTCGAGTAGATCCTTTATTTGCCAAGTAATATAGATACAGCATAAAAGATAAATAACGAAAAAAGACTTATCAAAAGCAAACAGAATCTATGCAATTTTGAAGTTGAACTCCAAAATTGCATAGATTTTTTATTAAAAACACGCTTTTCACTTGTACGTACGTTCTTTTTTATGTAATTTTGGAGTGCAACTTCAAAATTGCATAGGTTAGATTTATAAAATTATTCATTTACTAAATAAAAATCTAAAGTTCATAAACTAAAGGAATTATGAGAAAGTCTATTATCCTAATCGTTGCACTCATAGCAAGTTTGAACATAAGTGCACAAACTAAAGAGAAACAAGATAGTCTGAACATACCAGTGTTTCTTGTAGATGGAGTTGAGGTACAGAACATCGATAACCTTGACCAAAAAGACATCATTAGTGTGAATGTTATCAAAAACGGTGACTTCAACAAGCTATTTTATCCACGTACTGGCGGCGTGATGCTGATTACAACAAAATCAAAGAAGTATCTGAAGCCCATCATCCAAAAACATCAAGATGAGATGAAGAAGGCAAAGGATAATAAGAAGTCTGGACAGATTTACATAAGATGAAGTTCGTCACAGCCATCTTTAATGACATCTAATAGTAGTTGTAAAAGCCATATTTCACAACTACTGGAATTCCTGATAATACATCAAAAAGCCTGTCGTTCCGAATTATTTTCACGAGTAAAAGAATTTATTTTCATGAAAAGAAATATTTATTTTCACGAAGAAAAAGATTTACTTTCATGAAAATAATTTGAAAAGAACAGCTTTCAATCTCCTCTATCATCCTCAAGCAGGTTGCATTACAAGCATGAGAACAGCTGTACAATGCGTATATTCGTATTCTCCAGCAACCTATCAAAGGACATAAAAGACTGTGGGCTGCATCAATAAGATTGCCATTGACAATCATACTGATACAGCCCACATTATTTATATAGGTCTTATCGATTGAAAGACCTACTTTTTCTTCTTCATATCAAGCACTAACTTACCCACATAAATAGCATGCTTACCATTCTGATCGACGCCAACCATTTTTCCGTCAAGGTTTTTCACGTACTCTAACTTTGTAAGATAGGTATGTGAGTGACCACCTAATACAAGGTCAAGACCACGAGTCCCAGCGATAACCTCCTCATCACTGACTCCTTCTATATTCCATCCAAGGTGAGAGATACAGATAATAAGGTCGCACTTCTTTGCCTTCAATTCGTTGATAACCTTCTGTGCGCAAGCGACAGGATCGTTATAAACGATTGGACCATAGTTTGCTTTCACTACCAAACCATCCAATTTTGGAGCAAGACCAAAGACACCAATCTTCAGTCCGTTACGCTTCAAAATGATGTATGGCTTAACCAACTTTGCTAATTCTGTTCCTTTAAAATCATAGTTTGAACAAACGATTGGGAAGTTTGCCTTCTTAAAAAGGCGCACCATATTATCCAAACCAAAGTCAAATTCATGATTACCAATCGTAGCAGCGTCATAGTGCATCTGATTCATCAGTCCCACTTCAACATCACCCTTAAACATTGTGTAATAAGGTGAGCCTTGCGAGAAGTCGCCACTATCAAAGAGTAGCAAGTCAGGGTTCTTCGCACGCTCCTCTTTAAGCATTGCAATACGACGCACAAAACCACCACGATCAGCCTTCATCGTATCAGCAAGATTAGGACTTAGCGGATAAATCTGACTATGTGTATCGTTTGTATGGAGGATTGTCAGTTTCTTGTCCTGTCCAAAACCTACAACAGCCATGAAACAGAACATTATCAATAATATATTTCTTTTCATTTTCCTAACTCCTTAAATATTTATTCCACACGGATACGTCCTTCTGTGTGAGCATTAACCACCTTACCTTGAGCTGTCTGCTCCTTGAAATAGTTCATAATGATAAAACGTGTGTTGTTACTGCTTTCTTGTGGTGAAACAACACTTGTTGCAGACTTAAACGCCTCCATCTTATCATTTCCCTGTGCTAAGTAATCGAGCGTAGCAATACGATAACTTGCCTTTGGATCAATCTCCTTGCCATGCAAACGTGCTGATTTAAGCTTATGATCGCGTGTGAAAACAAGTTCTACACCATGGCTAACAGCCTCACCACCAGTATGAGCCATCTGCGAGAACAGCTCTAAAAGTTTCTCACCAGAAAGTGTTACGAAGCAAATTTTGTTCTCGAAAGGTGCGATATCCAACACGTCACCAAAGGTAATCTTACCCTTAGAAAGGGCTGCACGGATACCACCCATATTATAAACACCAAAGTCAACCTTCTCATTATAATCGCGTGCAGCCCACACCATGATGTCTGCCAACAGATTAGAGAGATCGCTCTCTGGGCGGTGTGCCACCATGTCGTGGTCAACCTCTCCCACAACAGGTCCCATCACCGAGTCAACCTTGTGCTTAAATGGTTCCATAAACTTTGCAGCCCCTGCATCAGGAGTAGCATCATATCGATTATCAACCAGCACACGTGTACGCTGAATGCCTGCTAACTCATAATGAGAAGCACAGCCCGTCAACGCCAGTAATGCTGTTAATCCAGACAGATAAACCGTTTTTTTATACATATATAATGACTTTTATAGTTCTCATAACTATTTATCAGAGTAGGAAATAGCCCTACTTTGATTAACTTCAAACGTCGCTCATCCTGTTATGTATTGGTTACATCACAAGCCGACAACGTTCAAAAAGATAATGCAAAAGTAAGAAAAAAAAACGAATCAAATGCTTGTCACATTATTAAAGATATACTGCCAGAGTGAAAAACACGTTCAAAAACAAAGTGCATAGAACTACATATACCTCATTTTAGGTATTGCATATCATAAAGAATATTAATACTTTTGCAGATATTTATTAACACTCATAGGATTGTATTATATGAAGAAAGAAACAATTTATCTATCTCTCGCAATGCTTGCAATGGCAACAACACCTTGTAATGCACAATCAGAAGAGATTAAAGACTCCACATTACATCTCGAAGAAGTAACAATCAGTACCACACGTATGCCTGAAATAAAGCAGAATGCGGCTGCTACAGTTACAATTATTGACCAAAAGCAAATAGCAGAAATGAGCAAATCGGCTCCCGATATCACCCATCTCTTGGGCATGCTCACGCCTGGTATGGCGCTATCAAGTAATACCACAAGCTCGCGCGCACAATCACTTCGTGGAAGAAGTGCACTCATCTTGATTGATGGTATACCTCAATCAACTCCTTTACGTTCAACAGACCGTGATATCCGAACCATCGATATCGCTGCTATCGACCATATAGAAGTGGTAAAAGGATCTACCGCTCTCTATGGTAATGGTGCTATCGGCGGATTGATAAACATCATAACTAAGAAGAATACCACCAACAGATCTATAGCTGGAG
>ERZ651108.1099-NODE-1099-length-12316-cov-27.266455_pt1 | contig 12316 bp, 12 predicted proteins | sample MGYA00512173_ERZ651108 | MGnify/ENA metagenome assembly ERZ651108 | reverse complement strand
AAAAATCAAGGCAGTTGGAACTTTTTTCATACTAAACTTATCCCGAACTCAAGTAATATCCTACACCACAACCCGACATCCACTGTAAGGCTCAATGCCTGCAGACGCTCAGTGTTATGTGTTTTGTCATGGCTATGATGGCTATGTTATTCTCTTTTTGAAAAGAATAGATAATCCAAGCATAGCACTTTCTAAGGCAAATATACAACTTTATTTTGTAAATGTTTGAAGCAACGATAACCAGAATCGTGGAAAAGGATCATTATCAGCATAACTTCTGCCTTTGACATTGTAGAATTTCGATGATATTTCCTTTTTCCTGTAGGTTTTAGCGTATATTTTGCTGTCATTGCATCAAAAAACTTGCAGAAGTCATCTGCCATACAAAATATTTCAGTAACTTTGTCCTCGGTGATCATAGCGATTTTTGTTTGTAACTGTTTGTATATTAGTTCTTTAAAGTTACAACAAATTTCGCTAATCACCAAATTTATAGACACTTATAATTCGTCGGACTCACGTTAAAATAAAGAAATAATCTTGTAATTTGAGTATTTATTACCACTTAAAAGGGTTATAGTGAACTATATTATCTAATCAAATCCATTTTAAAAAGGATTAACAATAGCTTAATATGCTTATAATCAATAAGAGCGGAATATTTTCATTTAATTCTTATATCGAACTCACGTTATTGGAAAGAATGCCTTACTCTATGCAAAGGTATAATTCTTTTGTAAAATACAAAGAAACAACAGATGAAATCTCTCATTATTCAGTTAAAGCGTAGAATACATGTTCCCAAATATCTTTATTTCATTTTTGAACATACACAACTGATTAATAACCAAATCTCTCCCATGAAAATTCCTTTGATTTAGTAACAAATGTATTTCTTTACATGTTAAAAGTTTTATTATTCTAACAAGGTTGTCTACAGTTTCATTGTTTTGAACAGCATAAAATAAGGAATACTTTATTATCTTAACAATCTTACCTTTGTAGATTGCCATGCATCTTTTGGAGAATTTTCTTTTGTCAATATAATCTGTAGGTATATCACCAAACCCAATAAATGTTTCTACACCATGTTCTATAGATAATCTCGCAAGGCTTTTTGAACTATTCCTATTGGAATTACAAGAAAAACAGAAAAAGATTTTTCCGTTGAAAGCATTAATGTTATCGGCTTTTATAAAATCCTTTTTGTCATAGAAATCCTTATTCTCTTTAATGGCAATAGAATCAACTGGCATTTCGCCATATTTAGCACATGCCCCATGTAACTGGGTTTCTCCACCATGCCCCATATAAAAGATAAAATGATTATCCTTAGCCTGCTGAATACACCTTTCATGATCTTCGTCAGAATAATGAACTTTATAGCAATGCCAACCATCTCCAAGTTTTCTTGTTTCGAATGTATGAATACGATTAAGAAATGACGTGGAACAACTCTCGTCAAGAGGATAAATAGCAAATATTTTACTCATAGTCTAGTATTGAAGTTATATTTGCCATTATATGTTCTGTAATAGATCTTCTCAACGCTATCGCCTCTTCACCTTTCGTTAGAAGCATCTTACCGATTTCGCTAATTCTCTTGTCTGTATATTCAGGTATAATACATTTGAAATTTTCATTATCTAGTGCACATAATGAATCTGCCAATCTTGAATCAATGGTAAGATCAGGTTCTTTAATGATTAGTTGCTTTATTTTATTTTCAAACTCTCCATCACTACTAAGATAGTTTATTTCATTCTGTGCGAGTAATTTTAACATCGTTATTTGCTGTTTAAATCCATCAGCTCTTTTAGTAATAATATTATCAATAACATCTTCTATCTGAGCTGAATACATAATAATCTTCTTGTTATAGTGCGGTAAAAGTTCATAGAGCATTGCAATTAAATCTATGCCTTTTAGTTCATCTTCAACAAGATTATAATCTGTAGCAAATATATCAAGATGTGACAAGAATCTTATTGAAAGCAATTTCTTTTTTAAAGCATGCTTGTCAAACTCCAAATCCCCAGATTCTAATCTATTAGAATAGTCATTTGGATTTATTTCCTCATATACTAATTCTATTCCGTCTTTTTTTAGGTTTTCACTAATTCTCTTAAGACGATCCATTTGAGATTGTTCGTCGACTAATATTAAATGTTTCCGCTCCATCACTTGAAAAGTATTTTAAAGTGAATCCCCTTATTGTTAATCGGTCTGTCAACTTCTATCGAAGCGTGTAAGGATTTTAAGGATTCCTTTATTAGATACATGCCAAAACCAGTACCATCAGATTTGCCTGAAATTGAGAAGTCAAATATTTGATTAGGCTCCTGTTTGAATGAATCTGTTAATCCATCCCCATCATCGTATATATCCAGTTTAAGAGCATTCTGATATCGAGAACAATTAAACCAAATATTTTTAGCATGCCAATCTTCAGAATTCTTTATAAAATTATCTATTACCAAGGCAAAATCAAGTTTACTTCCATACACAGCAAACAAATTAATAGAAGAAAAAAAATGACATTTTAAATTACTTTTTACTTCTTTGTGTAAATATCCTTCTATAAATAATGGTAAATTAATTTTCTGAGAATCTGATTTTGCGAGATCGCAAGTTAAAATTAAATCCGTGGCAGCTAAAGATTTCTGAGATAGGAGTTTGATGCTTGATAACGACTTAAGAATCAACGTACTAGTTTCGCCTCTAAAATTCTTACTATTTACATAAGATATTAGTTCATCAATCTTATCATTAATTCTAGTGTTGTTGTTTTTTACATGATGTATTAAAGCATCTGTATCTGGATTTGACACTTTCTTGTAAAACTCAACTTTCAAACTTTCGAGTTGCTTTTCTTTCTCTACTTGTTTGCGTTTAAGTTCTTCATCTTTAGCTTTCTTTTCAGCAACAAGACGTGCATTTTCCTCTTTAACCTTTTCATTCTCAGCACGCAATCTATTTAATTCAGCTTGACGTCTACGTTCTTCTTCTGTCTTAGCTTTTTCTTCTGCAATACGACGCTCCTCCTCTGCTTTTATGGCTTTTTCCTCTGCTTCACGTTGAAGAAGTTTGGCCTCTGCTATTTTTCTTTCAGCTTCCTCCTTTTGATGAGTCAACTCCGCAATACGATGTTTTGCAGCATCAATTGATGCTAGTAATTTCGAATCGTTAGTATCTTCTGCTATCGTTTCTAAATCTTTCAAAAATTGAGGTTTAACAGTATCAATCGGATTGTTAGATGATACAATATTAGCTAGCTCTGTGTTATAATACAAAATTTCAATATTTTTATCTCTTACTAATGCCTTTATTAATTGGACAAAGTCAATTTTACTACCAATACTTGATGACAGAACATAATTAGGATTCTCTTCATCTTTATCAATTTCCAATAATTCTTTTCGCATTCGTAAACCTTCAGCCTCATTTACGAAATATTCCTTACGCAAAAAAGCTTCTCCCCACAAAACGCCAGAAACATATCGTTCTAATCGTCTATGCGCGATCTCAAACAAACTGAAAAGTTGCTTAGATGTTTGGGTTTCTATTAACCCTCCATCACGGCTGGAGACCTCTTTAAACTCATTAATACTATCAGTCAACACATCAACCCGACCGAATAAATCTCTTGTGCCGAGAAAACGACTATGACCTTGTTGTGCTCTATAATCTAACCCCCAACTATCATCACCAGTATTACCAAATGGCATTATTCTAAATCCATTTCTGAATAGGAATATTGACCCATAATTTTTAGGTTCTATACCCATTAATCGTGTAAAATTATTCTTTGCAGAACGATTTAGAAAATACAAGTTAATCTTTACATCCTCTAATTTTGTAAATTTTGTATTATTTTCACGTATTTTGTATATATCTACACCTCGGTCAGAGATTATTGTATAGATGTAATTCTTATCAAGACGGACATCAATTTGAGTCGTCTTAAGTTTCAAAATTTGTGATATACTATTTTTAAGAATACCATTTACAATATCTCGATCATGCCCACCGTTATCTCTTACTCTCTTATCTTCTTCAGTTTCTTTCTCGCAAATAATCTCTATAATAAAATCATTTGTTTCTGATAATGGGTTTATTAGTTTTTCTAATGAACGCTTAAGATCTAGCAATCGTTTTCTATTCCATGGTAATTTTTTATCATTCAGATCTGATATTTTTAGAATAGTTCCTGTTTCGCTATTTAAAGGAAAAATATGGGATTTTTTTTCTTGGGAAATATGTTCAACGTCAATTTGAGCAAATTCTTTCTTTTGATCAACTTCAAAATCTGTCCAATCAACAATGATCGTTTCTATTGTATGTGAATTTTCGCTTTTTGTCGTTAAGGAAAGGTGCTTTCCTAAACGGTCGCAAGAGAAACGCCCAATTCCTTTTGAGCCTGCATAATGACGTTTTATCTTATCTCGATAAGATTTTTGCTTAACATCATTACCTGCATCTTCTGTCCCATCTTTTTTTGCAGAATATCCTAAGAACAACCATTTGTTCTTCAAATCGTCAAAGGACATTCCCTTTCCATTGTCAGCTATAACGATCTCATTATCGCTAAATTTAATTTCAACCTTAGTGGCATAGGCATCATATGAATTTTTTACCAACTCAAATATTGCTATATTGTCGTTTATTATAAGATCCTTTCCAACAAGATCTTTTAATGCTGAACTAACTTTAAACTGCATTTGTTCCATTAGATCATATTTTTTAATACAATACCCGCTAATTCTGCAAATAATGGAGGAATGGCATTTCCTATTTGAGTATAACGAGGGACTTCAACTTTGCGCATATTCCCACCAGTTGTATATTTCATTTTTATTTCATACCAATCAGGAAAAGATTGTATGCGCGCGCACTCTCTAACAGTCATAATTCGAGGCTCACAATAATGCAAATAATCATCTGGATGTCCTGTTATAGTTGGAGAAATGGAGTTTTCATTCAGAATTGTTATGCTTCTTTGTTTAACATTCCACTTTATTCTTGCATCTCCATCTACTCGCTTGCCTCTTATACTATAATTAGCTAATAGATTTCTGAAACATTCTGTTTTTTCCATGGTGTGTTTTGCAAAACTATGACTGTCAGGGACATGTTGTTCTTCGGGATAAGTCCCTCTGAGCAAAATTTGATAGTTAGATTCTACACTGCCATACAATCCAGACTTAAATCCTTTCCTGTCAGGTGTCGGAATTTCTCCGTTTGATTGCAAAAGATCAGATATGGCATCTTTAACCGTGGTGCTTGAGGAAATCCCTTTAGACTGCAAAAAAACATCCTTAACTGACTCTAACAACGATTCAAATGAGTCCGGAGAACCTATCGTCTTTTGGACACCGACCAAAATAAAACGATTACGTCTTTGCGGCACACCATATTTAGAAAAATCTATAATATGAGGTTTGACATTATACCCTAGACGCTTTAAACCTTCAATAACCTTTTGAGAATATGGTATAGCCTCTTCGTTCTTTTTCTTATCAAATGCATAAGTAAATCCTTTGACATTCTCAAATAATATCATCTTTGGACGAACCAACTTAATGAATTTAATATATGAAAAAACAAGACTATTCCTTATATCTTCTTCAACTCTTTTTCCAGCCATAGAGAAACCTTGACAAGGCGGTCCACCAGCGACCAAATCAACCGTTCCTCTTAGATTTTTTAATTGAGGAGTGTATTTTTTTAACACTTCATTAATGTCATGAGGTGTTTGAGGAAGCCAATCGGGCCAATTAAAATGCTTTTTATTATCTATCAGATTAGCTTTTAAAGTTGCAAATGCAAATGAATTCTTTTCTATAGCGAATAGACCATCCCAACCAGATTGGTATAGACCTAATGAAAGGCCACCACATCCGGCAAACAAATCAATGACGGTATATCTTTTTTCATTTATCATTCGCTGCATATAACATATAATATACCTAATTCAGAAGTGCAAAGATAGCAAATAAATTTCAATTCAAGTGTCCCTATTGATGATATTTTATTTATCAATCGGTAATATCACATATACTGCAGCAAGAATCAAACAATAATATATGCCCAAACACCATTTAATAGTCTTTCTCTTTTTATGTTCTTAACCATCTGGAATATGCGATTTCCGCTATCTACAATCTGAAAAATAAACTAAAATAAATAAGTTGTTAATAAATACCCCTTTACGACATACATTCTCCTTGTAGGGTTATGATTTATCAACTTGCAAGTTTCATCGGTTTTCTCTATATTACTTTTCTCAAATAATGCTTCTGTTTTTCAAAAGTACGAAATAAAAATATGAAAACGTCATATTGCTGATAAAACTTTTTGCAAGTCTCACCCAGTAGCCTTCATTTTGCCACAAAAAGGACGGGTTGTTGAGGGCTTGCCCGAAAAATCAATATACTCCGAGCTTTGAGCGTATAAAAACGCATAAAAATGTCGTTATGAAACAGCAGACAGGAGTTCGAAGAGGGCAACCGAAAGGAAAGCCTCCCACATTAACAATATCAATACATATATGACTATGAAAGGAATAAAACATTTTAGAGTATGTATCTTACAAAACACTGATTTATACGTCATATTTATTGTTCTTTTGATAAAGAACTTTTGAAATATGACATATATTTGTTCTTTGTTCAATTAAATTCAAACACAATGGAAACAAAATCATTAACAATTCTCATCAATGAGAGCGTAATGCCCATGAGGGGTGTAGGTTAATCAGAAAAATCAATTCTGAGATTCAAGCAAATCTGGGACTCTAAGTTGAATAACTTTATGTCTGTAAAAGGGTTTGAACATTACAGTACTTCCATCGGAGAGGCATTTCTTGCCACCTTGCCAGAGGAAAAGGTGTTGATGTCATCTCATCTGCGGCGCAGCATCACCATTATAGACAGCGTCCTTCAGTCTGGCAGTATTAGTCGGTATATTCCTCAAAAACAAGAATTTGATTTCAGTGGTGAAATCGGTTCTGTTTTCTTGCAATTAATAGACTACAAGAGAGCCATGCGAGTTTCCCCAAATACCCTTTATGTTTACACCAGAGTGCTTGGTCGCCTTTTGACATTTTTACACCTTAAATCCATTGACACGTTAGAGGATGTGAGCGATAAACTCTTGTTAGAGTTCGTTGATTCCAGTCAAATCAATTCAGGTCATCGCTTTCAAGTGGTAAAAGGGCTGTGCAAATTCCTTGTTGGACAAGGGGATAAGCCACCATACTTTGGGATGCTGGTCAAAGGTTTCAAATTCCCAATGAGAGAGAAACTTCCCTCTGTGTATTCCACAGAGGAGATAACCGCCATAGGCAGTGCTATCAATCGTAAAGAACTGGGAGGGAAGCGCCTTTATGCTGCATTTCTGTTGGGAGCAATATTAGGACTCAGGCGGTCGGATATTATCAATCTTACATTCAGCAATATTGATTGGGAGCATAATACTATTTCTCTTTTTCAAGAAAAGACAAAGAAACGGGTTAAACTTCCTCTTACTAAGGAAGTTGGAAGTGCGACCATAGATTATCTTAAGAACGAACGGAAGAACGACTGTGCTGACAAACATGTATTTTTGACTTTGAAACCACCTTTTCAAAAGATGTCGGTGAATACACTTTATGTCGGGATTCAAACTGCGATATGGGCTTCTGGGGTTAATGTTGAACGTCGGTATCATGGCATACATGCCATGCGACATTCTCTTGCAACACGCCTTCTGAAAGATGGACAACCACTGCCAATGATAGCAAACGTGCTCGGTCACTCCTCTTCCAATTCAACCAAGTCATACTTGAGAGTGGACATGGACGGACTAAAAAAAATGCTTGCTTCCCATACCCCCCGTCCCTTTGACGTTTTATGAACAGAAAGGAGGAATATTCTATGAATAATGAATCTACTGGCTTTACAAGTCCTCTCGGTCCATTGATGGATGAATATCTTAGTGTAAAAAGACATCAGAATGTTAGTATCAGAAATATCCTGACTGTATTTTACGAACTGGACAAAATGCCATCGGTACGGCGTATGCAGAATGTAGCAATCACTCAAGACATCTACCTAAAATGGCTTGAAAACGTCGGTATATGCAGTGAACGCACAAGATATGCCAAAATACTTATTCTCAGACATTTTTTGCGGTTTATGTGCCATATGGGATATGCTTCGTACATACCATCATTGCCCAAACGACCAAAAACATCCTATATTCCCCATGTCTACTCAGAGCAAGAGGTGAAAAGTCTGTTCAATGCCATTGATAAGACTCTTTTGCAATGCCGCTACAATACCACGTGTCTGATAGGCTTGCCTGTCATTTTCAGATTTCTGTATTATTGTGGCGCACGTGTAAGAGAAGTTTTGGCAATTAGAAATTCCGATGTTAACATGTCGGAAGGATTTATTACTCTGACGGAAACCAAGAATCGCAAGCACCGTCTGATCCCACTCAATGAGCAAATGAAAGAGGTTCTATGTACATATATGCATTACAGGGATAAAATGCCGTTAGTTTCCACTGCAGGACCTGATTCGTACTTGTTTGTCAATCATCGGGGGGAGAAAATATCACATACAGCAGTCTATACGCGCTTCAGGAAAATGTTGAAAGCCTGTGGCATCACGCATATCGGGCATGGGGAGGGTCCACGTATACATGACTTGCGGCACACATTTGCAGTCCACTCAGTATATCACTTAGTAAAATCCGGTATGGACATCTATACAGCTTGGCCAATCATATCCACCCTTCTCGGTCACCATGACATCTATTCAACAGAACATTATGTCCGTCTGGCATTGGAGATTTATCCAGATCTTTATCAAGCTGATGGCAACAAGTTAGCTACAATATTTCCAGATATATAAAATTGATTATGAAACAGATAGATAACATCACAGATATGGCTATGCTACTCAAGGATTTCTTTGAAACATATTTACCTAAAGAAAGAGAAGTAAGCAACCACACGATACGCAGTTACAGTGCAACCTTTCAAAGCCTTTACGCTTTCTTTAAAGACAATAAAGGCATCCGAGCCAATAAGCTATTCGTCAAGGATTTGTCTCGGAGGAGCATCAATGACTATCTTAATTGGTTGGAGATGGAAAAAGGCAATAAGGTTCCGACCCGTAACTCACGACTTGCATCCGTTAAGGCATTTTGCCATTATGCACAGTACAAAGATTTTAAAAATCTCGCAAGATGGCAGGATATTTTGTCAATCAAATCAAAGAAAGCTGATATGCCTTATATGTCTTTCCTTACTCAGGAAGGAATGAAGACGCTACTGTCAGAGGTGCCAACCAATACAATACAAGGTAGACGGCATCTTGCCATTTTAGCCTTCTTGTATGATACCGGCGCTCGGGCCAATGAACTTATCTCGTTCTCTGCACACAATCTTAATCTGACGAAACCCTATCATGTCATTTTGTCGGGCAAAGGACGTAAAAAACGGATTGTTCCCATACACGAGAAACTTGTATTGATTCTCAAGACCTATATGAAAGATGCCAATATTGAACTAAACAATATTAGTAAGCAACCTCTGTTCGTCAATGCCCATGGTAGAAAGTTGACATCTGCCGGCTTAACTCACATCATCATGATGTATGCCGATAAAGTCAGAGAGAATTTTCCTGCACTAATGCCGGAGAGATTGTCATCTCATTCATTTCGGCACTCAAAAGCAACCCATTTACTACAGGCTGGAATGAATATTATATACGTCAGAGACTTTCTCGGCCATTCTTCTGTCAAGACAACCGAAACCTATGTAAGAATGGACAGTGAACAGAAACGTAAAGCACTTGAAGCTGCGGCTGCCGACATTGTACCTCAATCACAAACTATCGAGGTGTGGAATGACGATGAGAAACTTTTGAATTGGCTCAAAGGGTTGGGTAAATAAATCAAAAGCAGAAAACTAAAAGTAACGTTGTAACTATCTGTCTTGCAATGTTACTTCTAATTATTATTTTGATATTATGCTACTTTGGATAATAGTGATTATCATAAGTTTTGATAATCACTACTACGATGAGGACGATATAGAAGTAGGTAAGGCTGTTTCCTGCCAAGTTGCCGTTAATCACATTGTAGAACTCACGGAGGAAGAAAAAGCCGAAGCAAGACAGGAAGCCATTAAGCAATATCAGCGTGAGGAACTTGCCAAGTTACAGAGCCGTAACGCACGAGTGAAAAAGACCGAGAACATAGCAACCCAAGTACAACCATCATTATTTGATTTTTAAGTCTATGAAACCGAGAAACAAATTTGAGAAGGCGGTTTTGGAACAAAGCAAACATCTTTGCCCAATAACCAAGACACAAAGTAAGTGGGCATTCCGTGAGTGTATAGACCACTTCGCCTACCGCTTGCCAAAAGGTCATAAAGGTATAACTCTTTTACTTTGTCACGTTGCGTCAGTGATAATTTCTTTGGCTTTCACTTGTCCAAAATGTTCTTTGTCTACCTCCATTTGATAAAATTTAATTGGACTTTCCGTTTGCTTTTCCCGAAGATCTATTGTAATAAGCTTTTTGTCCTTTAAGATGTTCATAATAGTAGTCTTATCTTCTTCAGAACATCTTAACCCAAAATATACAGCTTCAATACAATTCTCAGCTTTTATGACTTTATATCCCTCTCTCCCATTAACATCGAAGTATAAGAACCTTAATTCGTTTTCGTATTCCCACTGTTTTCCTTTAAGAAAAAAAGCATCTTTCATGTTGATACGATCTTTCTTAGAATATTGACTGATATCACTATCAGAATAAATTACATCATTAAAAAAACAAGTAATTCCATCACTATTGTGGACAAATTTTGTGAATGAATTAGGGAAAAGATATTTGATACACACCCCTTTGTGAGAGTCTGCATAGTGAGCCCACATCAGTTCATTCAAGTATTCAGGAAGAGCTCCCTTTAGCTTTTCTTCGTTATTTATAATTTCGTCTGTGTGTGTTTCTTCTCTTGGTAGTTTTATATTTGATGAAAAACAAGAAACTTTCAGACCTTCATTATAAGCTTGGCGAATATATTGAGAAAAATCTTCATCATTATTCAATAGCTCAAGAATAGGACTATCAAACGGATCGTTGAAATATCCTGGAGATGTCAGCCCTATACTTTCGTTAATTAATGATTGAAATAAGTATTTGTTGCATGTCCTAAACTTATATGCGCTTGGACTATAACTTGTATTATAAGAACAACATATCAAATAGTAAATATACTTTTTTATGGAATCTATTATATTTTTCCTATACTTGTCTCCTAATCTATACCAGCATTGAGCAAGAATTATGAATAGTTTGATCTTAATACCTAACTGATATCTTACAGGCCCTTTTTCATCAAAGAATTTAATTCTTTCAGATAGCAACTCAACTTCGTCTGTTGAAAGAGTTTCTAATTCAAAAACTCCAGTAGAATATACAATCAAAGCATTTCCATAGTCTTCCCCTGAATTTTCTATGGTGTTTACCCATTCTTCTTTGAATGAGACAATAACTTCTTTCGCATTAATTTTGGAAACATGATTCTCATATCTTCTTATATAAGATATTATTTCGTTATAACTTCTTTCTAAAACAGCATTTTCCATTATTATTTAAAATTTAATTTCTGCAAAGATAGCAATTTATAAGGTAATATTATAGAACTTTCATAAAATAATATACTAACATCAATAACATGCCTTACACCCCTTTTCATTACATTGTGCTGTCTCTTTGCAGAAGAGGTTTGATGGTTTCTTCAAAAAGGGTCTACCTTTTCGGCAAAAAAGGTAGACCCTTTTGGCGGAAAAGGTAGACGGTCTTCTGATAATAGGTAGATGGTCTTACTAAAATAGGTGAACCTTTTTGCGAAAGAGGGTTGATAAGGTTCAAAAAAATATGTGCTTTTCTTGGAGATAGTCAAGAATTTTCTTACCTTTGTGATATAAATCTACTAACAAGTTGAGGAGGATAAAGCCCCAGCCTCCAAAGGCTTAACAATCGGGGGCAACACTAATGACTATGGCGAACAGACCCATTGCTTATACGCTAAAGGAGCGTAAAGGAACAGTTGGAAATTTGAAAGGAAAAATCGTTGTGCAGGCACATCCTACAGGACGAAAGAGAGTTGATCATCGTAGTTTCTGTGATGAAGTGGCACACGCTACAACGTTCACAGGTGCAGAAGTCGAGGCTGTTCTTAGACTTGCAGCCGAGATAGCAAAAAAGCACGTTGAGAACGGAGACATTGTAGACTTCGGAGACATCGGGA
>ERZ651108.1098-NODE-1098-length-12329-cov-14.044647_pt1 | contig 12329 bp, 9 predicted proteins | sample MGYA00512173_ERZ651108 | MGnify/ENA metagenome assembly ERZ651108 | reverse complement strand
CACGACCTGCCGCTGGACGGGTTTGTATCGGAGTCGGGCGTGCTGGTGTTCAAACATCATTAATCAATAGCTTTCAGACGACCTCTAAAAATGCCGTCTGTTAAGACACTATAAAAGGTCGTCTGAAAACTCAAATCATCAAACAAAAAGGAAACTTCATGGCTGATTTCTCATCCGCTCCAGTTTTGTCCTTCGACCGCGTCCGTCTTGAGCCTTTAACAACAGCACACGAAGCCGGTTTGCACGAAGCAGTTTGCGACGGCGAAGTCTGGAAGCTGAACGTAACCACCGCGCCCGAACCCCACCAAGTGGCGGACTACATCCGCACCGCCACGCAAACCCGCCTCGCCTTTGCCGTCATCGACGAAGACACGGGCAAAATCGTCGGATCGACTTCGCTTTATCACATCGATCCCGCCATCCCCCGCCTCTACATCGGTTTCACATGGTACGCCCTGTCGGCACGGCGCACACGCATCAATACCGCCTGCAAAATCATGTTGCTCGACTACGTTTTCGACACTTTAAACTGCCGCTGCGTCTGCTGGCAGACCGACAACCTCAACACCGCCTCCCAACGCGCCATCGAACGCCTGGGCGCACACCAAGACGGCATCTTGCGCTGCCACAAGCTGCGGAAAGACGGCAGCGTGCGCGATACGGTGGAATACAGCCTGCTGCGCGAAGAATGGCCGCAGGCAAGGGCAAAACTGCTCGAAAAAGTGGCAGCTTATGACGCATCCTGAAAAAACGTTTTCTTCTTCATTTTTTCATCAAAACACGTCCATCTTGCTGACAATCTGAAGTCTTTAAAAAATTAATGAAATAAGGTGTGACACCGCCAATACCCTGATAAATAAAGGCCATCTGAATGTTTCAGACGACCTTTTCAAACCGCGTTTATGTAAATCCAAACAGAAAATCTTTGCAATTCTCAGAAAAATCCACTAAATTCTCAATAACATATTATGAACGGTTTAACATCGGTTCAAAACGTAAAACACGCGCGCAATCTTCCACGCCAAAAACACCGCGCCAGCAGGTTTTACCGCCGAAACAGGCGTTCGTAATACAACGGATAATCATAAAGGCAGGATATGCCTGTTTCTAGGAGTACAACCATGGCTGAAGCAACAGATGTTGTCTTGGTGGGTGGAGGCATTATGAGCGCGACTTTGGGCGTTTTGCTCAAAGAACTCGAACCGTCTTGGGAAATCACCCTTATCGAACGCTTGGAAGACGTAGCGTTGGAATCGTCAAACGCTTGGAACAACGCCGGCACAGGGCATTCCGCATTATGCGAACTCAATTACGCCCCGCTCGGCGCAGACGGCACCATCGACCCGACCCGCGCCCTCAATATTGCCGAACAATTCCACATCAGCCGCCAGTTCTGGGCATCGCTTGTCGAAGAAGGCAAAATCACCGACAACTCCTTCATCCATACCGTCCCGCATATGTCGCTGGTCATGAACACCGACCATTGCGACTACCTGCAAAAACGTTTCGACGCCTTCAAATCCCAAAAACTCTTTGAACGGATGGAATTCTCCACCGACCGCGCCAAAATCGCCGAATGGGCGCCACTGGTCATCAACGGCCGTAAAGAAGGCCAACCCGTCGCCGCCAACTACTCCGCCGAAGGCACAGACGTCGATTTCGGCAGCCTGACCCGCCAAATGGTGCAATACCTGCGCGAAAAAGGCGTCAAAACCGAGTTCAACCGCCACGTCGACGACATTAAACGCGAATCCGACGGCGCATGGGTACTCAAAACCAGCGACACCCGCAACCCCGACGGACAGCTCACCCTCCGCACCCGCTTCCTCTTCCTCGGCGCAGGCGGCGGCGCACTGACCCTGCTGCAAAAATCCGGCATCCCCGAAGGCAAAGGCTACGGCGGCTTCCCCGTTTCCGGCCTGTTCTTCCGCAACAGTAACCCCGAAACCGCCGCGCAGCACAACGCCAAAGTGTACGGACAAGCCTCCGTCGGCGCGCCGCCCATGTCCGTTCCGCATCTCGACACCCGCAATGTGGACGGCAAACGCCACCTCATGTTCGGCCCTTACGCAGGCTTCCGCTCCAACTTCCTCAAACAAGGCTCGCTCATGGATTTGCCCCTGTCCATCCACTTGGACAACCTCTACCCCATGCTGCGCGCCGGTTGGGCGAATATGCCGCTGACCAAATACCTGTTGGGCGAATTGCGTAAAACCAAAGAAGAACGCTTTGCCTCCCTGCTGGAATACTACCCCGAAGCAAACCCTGACGACTGGGAACTCATCACCGCAGGACAACGCGTTCAAATCATCAAAAAAGACTCCGAAAAAGGCGGCGTCCTCCAATTCGGCACCGAAATCGTCGCCCACGCCGACGGCTCGCTTGCCGCACTCTTGGGCGCATCCCCCGGCGCATCAACCGCCGTACCTTTGATGATCAAGCTCATCCACCAATGCTTCCCAAGCCGCATTTCCTCATGGGAAGGTCGTCTGAAAGAACTTGTCCCCGGCTTCGGCATCAAGCTCAACGACAACCCGCAGCTTGCCGAAGAAATCATCAGCCACAACGCCAAAGTATTGGGTATCCATCATCAATGATGGGAAAGTAAGGATGAAACAGCGTATCCTTGAGATACGCTGTTTTCATGTGTGGATAGAATGGAAATGCCCATCGTTGGCAGTGCAGCATAAAACCAATAAAGTCAGCTATACATGGCAAACCTGAACAAAAAGGCTCAGCCGTCATTCCCACCTACGCGGGAATGAAGGTACCGATGTTTTGATTGTTGCCGGATCAAGCTTAAATTGGCACAGTGGACAAACCCGAATTCACATATATAAAGAATATAAAAGGTCGTCTGAAACCCCATTTCAGGATTTTCAGACGACCTCTTTCATCCTACAGAATGGCACAAAGCCCTCTGTCTTTTAAAACGTAAACCCGGTTTCCAATTCATCGTCGCCAACCAGTTCGACCAACAGCGCATACAACGGAGCAAGCTCGGTGTAGCGGCGGGAGGTGCGGCGCAGGTAGTTGAGGAAACGCGGGATTTCGGGGCGGTATTTGTCTTTGCCGTCGCGGTAGTACAGGCGGGCGAAGATACCGGCGACTTTCAGATGGCGTTGTACGCCCATCCATTCAAACCAGCGGTAAAACTCATCAAACGCGGCGGGTACGGGCAATCCGGCGGCGCGGGCTTTTTCCCAGTAACGGATGACCAAGTCCAATACGAATTCTTCTTCCCATTCGATAAAGGCATCGCGCAGGAGGGAAACCAAGTCGTAGGAAATCGGGCCGTAGAGTGCGTCTTGGAAGTCGAGTACGCCGGGGCGGCCGGTTGTGAGCATAAGGTTGCGGACGATGAAGTCGCGGTGGACGTACACCTGCGGCTGGGCAAGCAACGGCGGCAGCAGGGTGTCTATGGTTTGCTGCCAAAGCTGGCGTTGTTTGAAGTTGAGTTCGCGTCCGAGTTCTTTGGCGACGAACCATTCGGGGAACAGGTTGATTTCGCGCAGCATGATGTCGCGGTCGTATTCGGGCAATTCGCCTGCACGGCTGGCCTTTTGCAGCCCGACCAATTCGTCTATGGCTTCAAGCAGCAGGACTTTGTGTGCATCCGCGCCTTGCTCTTGCTGCATGGCGGTCAGGAAAGTGGTGCTGCCCAAGTCGTTTAGCACCATAAATCCTTGTGCTTCATTGGCGTGCAATACTTGGGGAACGTTAAGCATATTGAAAAGTTTTTGCACTTTTAGGTAAGGAGCGACGCTCATTTTATCGGGCGGCGCGTCCATGCAGATGACGGTCTTGCCGTCGGCAAACGTAGCGCGGAAGTAGCGTCGGAAGTCGGCATCGGCGGCGGCGAAGCTCAATTCAAAGTTTTGTTCGGGATAGACGGCGTGCAGCCAATTTTGTAATTCGGTTTGTCGTTGCATAGCGGTGTCGCGGATTTTCAGGTTAAAATAACCGCTATTCTAACTGGCAAACCGATTTAAGGGGCGATTTTGGCTCGTTTATTTTCACTCAAACCATTGGTTTTGGCGTTAAGCGTCGGCTTCGGCGCGGGAGGGGCATATGCGCAAAATGCATCTTTGCCGCAACCTGCCGATTACGAGCCGGTAAAGACCACCCCGCCTGCGGTTCAAAGCGTGGAGAACCATCGTCCGACCGATCAGGACAAATTGTCCTTAGGCGATACCTGCCTGTTTTGCCAGCATCAGGCTTCCGAAGCAAACAAGCAGCCTGAAATCAAACGCAGCGGCGAAGAAGCCCTGCCGCAGGATTACACCCGCGTGATTGCGGATAGGGTTGCCGGACAATCTAAAGTCGCCGTCCGCGCCGAAGGCGATGTCATTATCGAGCGCAATCAGGAAGTGTTGAACGCCGATTGGGCGGATTATGACCAAACCAGCGATACCGTCAGGGCGGGCGACCGCTTTAAGCTGTATCAAGACGGTTCGACCGTCAGCGGCGATACTTTGGTGTACAACCTGAAAGACAATACCGGCTCGAGCGAATACGTCCGCGTCGATGCCGAAAAAGACGGCCGCCGCCTCCAAAGCGTCAGCGAAAAGGCGGAAATGAAAGGCAAAGGGCTGTACAAGCTCATCAATACCAAATTCAATACCTGCTCGCCCGGTGATGCGAGTTGGTACATCAAAGCGAAAAGCATCGAAACCGATCAGGAAACGGGCATAGGCGTGGCAAAAGACGCGTCGCTGGTGTTCGGCGGCGTTCCGGTGCTTTATACGCCTTGGGCGGATTTCCCGCTCAACGGTCATCGCAAGAGCGGTCTGCTGGTTCCGACGCTGGCAACCGGTTCGGACGGTTTGGAACTCGCCCTCCCTTATTACTTCAACCTCGCCCCCAATTTGGACGCCACTTTCCGCCCCGGCATCATCAGCTCGCGCGGTGTGCAGCTTGGCGGACAGGTTCGCTATCTCGAACCGAAATTTAACGGCGTCATCGACGGCGATTGGATGCCGTACGATAAAAAACGCCACGAAAACAACCGCTATCAAATCAAGTTTGACCACAACCACCAACTGACTGACAAACTCAGCGGCGGCATCAGCTTCAATCAGGTTTCAGACGACAATTACTACCGAGATTTCTACGGACGCGAAGACATTGCCAGCAATGTCAACCTCAACCGCCAACTGTGGCTGAACTACGGCGACAATGTCTGGGGCGGCTCTTTTGACGGCGCGCTGAACGTACAAAAATACCAAACCCTTGCCAACCAAAACGGTTACAAAGACGAACCCTACGCCATCATGCCGCGCCTGACCGGACGTTGGCAGAAAACCATGGGCAAGGCGAATATCAACGTATTCAGCCAGTTCACCCGTTTCGTACACGACAGCAAACAAGACGGCAGCCGTACCGTGCTGTATCCCAGCGTCCGTTGGGATTTCAACAACCAATGGGGCTATATCCGTCCGAAAATCGGGGTACACGCGACTTATTACGACTTAGGCTCGTTCGGCAACCAATCCGGCCGACGCGTCAGCCGCGTATTGCCGATATTCAACGTCGATACCGGCATGACCTTCGAGCGCAACGCCAATTTGTTCGGCAAAGCCTATCTGCAAACCCTCGAACCGCGCCTGTTCTACAACTACATCCCAACCAAGTCCCAAAACGACTTACCTAATTTCGACACCTCGGAAAACAGCTTTTCTTACAACCAGCTTTTCCGTGAGAACTTATACGTCGGCAACGACCGCATCAACTCCGCCAACAGCCTGACCGCCGCCGCGCAAACCCGCTTCCTCAATCCGAACAACGGTGCCGAGCTGTTCCGCGCCGGTATCGGACAGAAGTTTTATTTAAAAAACGACAACGTATTGCTGGACGGCAGCGTCGGCCGTTATGAACGCAGCCAATCCGACTGGGTCGGCTTTGCGCACGGCAAACTGAGCAATAGCATCCATGCCGGCTTCGATGTCCACTACAACCAAAACGAAAGCCGCGCCGAAAGCTACGCCGCGACCATCCGCTACAATCCCGAGCCGGGCAAAGTATTGAGCGCGCGTTACAAATATGGTCGCAACGAACGCATTTACCTGCAATCCGACGGCAACTATTTCTACGACAAAATCCGCCAAGTCGATTTGGCGGCGCAATGGCCTATCCGTAAAAACCTTTACGCCGTTGCACGTTACAACTACGAAATTCAAGCCAAGAAACCGCTTGAAATGCTGGTAGAAGCTGAATATAAAAGCAACTGCGGCTGCTGGAGCGCAAGCCTCGTCGGACAACGCTACGTGACCGGCGAAAACAGCCGCAAAAATGCCGTTTTCTTCAATCTCCAACTCAAAGACCTGAGCAATCTCGGCAACAATCCATTTGAAAAACTGCGCTTGGCCATTCCCGGCTACAGCAAAACCAACGAGGTAGTTACCCCATGAACGTCAAACCCCTGATTCTTGCCGCCGCACTCGGTCTGGCATTGAACGCACACGCAGCCCCTAAGGCCAAAACAGTAAAAAAATCCGTCAAACCCGTCGCTGTTCAGACGACCGATACCGAAACCCGTTCTGACGGCGTACATCTGAGCGACGGCATTGCCGCCATCGCCGACAACGAAGTGATTACCCGCCGCCAACTGGCGCAGGCAGTCGAACGGGCGCGCCGAACCATCCCTAAAGGCACACAAATCGGCGATAACGAATTGCGCGAACAAGTTCTGGCGCAACTCATCAACCAATCCCTGATTATCCAAGCGGGCAAACGAAAGAATATTCAAGCAGATAACGCAGAAATCGAGGCGGTCATTGCCGCCAATCCTTCACTGAAAAACCCGTCTGCCTCTATCCGCCGTGAAATTGCGGACAGCATCATCGCAGAAAAAGTGCGCCAACAGGCAGTCATGCAGCACAGCCGCGTCAGCGATGCCGAAGTTGCACGCGCCATCGAACAGGCGAAACAGCAAGGCATCGCCCTGCCCGAAGGCGAGCCGCTGCGCCAATACAATGCGCAACACATTCTGATTAAGGCCGACAACGAAAACGCTGCGGCCGGCGCGGAAAGCACCATCCGCAAAATCTACGCACAAGCCCGCAGCGGCGCAGACTTCGCCGGTTTGGCGCGCCAATATTCGCAAGACGGCAGCGCGAGCAGCGGCGGTAATTTAGGCTGGTTCGCCGACGGCATGATGGTTCCGCCGTTTGAAGAAGCCGTCCACAAACTCAAACCCGGCCAAGTCAGCCCACCCGTACGCACACAATTCGGCTGGCACATCATTAAGCTGAACGATGTCCGTGAGGCCGGCACGCCCGAAGAGCGCCAACAAAACGCCGTACGCCAATATCTGTCGCGCAAAAAAGCCGAACAGGCGGAAATCAACCTGCTGCGCGAACTGCATGAAGGTGCGCACATCGACATACGCTAAGGCGGATGCAGACGTCGTCTGAAAGTTTTTCAGACGACGTTTTGTTTTGCAGCAAGCGGCATCCATCCGAAATCAAGCCGACCCTAATAATATAGCGAGAGAAAGAAAAAACCGTTTTCGTCGTTACCGTCGCATCCAATCAAATATGAATGATGTTTAAAAAGGTTGTCTGAAACCTCGAAATTCAGATTTTCAGACGACATCGTCCTGAATCTATTCCGTTTGCCGGAATAGGCGGCTGCTTGAATATGAGCCTTTTCAGAATCAATAGATTATCTTCACTCAACCGTTTTTTCTTCGGCAGACAAGGGGCGGGAAACCGTAGTGCAGGTTCCGTCCTCGAAATAGATAAGGCATCATCATTTCGTAGGGCGGGTGGCAGGTTTGACAGGTACTAGGTTCGGTTTATCCCACGCAGACTTCAAATTGATAAAAAAGGTCGTCTGAAAAGCAAAATGTTTTTCAGACGACCTTTTGCGGGACGGCATACGGACGGACTACCAGTCCGATCCGCCTGCCCACAGTATGCCGATGGCGGCGACGGATGCCAGGCCGACAGCCACAATCGCCTCTAAAAATAATACTGACACAGACATAATAACCTCCGAATGTTGAATGAAATTATTATCGGAACCATCCGCCTGCCCTGGCGGGAAACGATACGGATGCCGTTTGGTTTGTACGGTCAGAATAACACTCTCTCGCGGTATCCTTATTCGGTTTACCTGATTTTCCAGAGAGGAAAAAGCAATAATTATCAAAAATTAATGCCAAAGACTATCAGTTCGTCCTTCTTGATTGCGAACGCGGCTTGTTTGTCGGATATTTGATTCAAACCTGATTTTTTTCACTGATTTATGCCTGATTTTTTTCTTTTTTTCCGCCGTTTTGTACAAACTGCCATTGTGGTATTTTTGCCTCTTTCTGTTTATATTGCCGTCCATCTGGCAAATGGCGAGAGTTTTGCATTCGAACGTCCGTTGATGTTTGTCATTCACGAACAGACGGGACAATGGTTTTTTCCAATTGCGCTATTGCTTCATTATTTGGGTAAAACCGCCGTCGCCGTACCGCTGGTCTGTTTGGCGGCGGTATGCCTGTGGCGGTTGGGCAAACAGCAGGCAGCGGTATTCGTGCCTTTAGCGGCATTGTTGCCGACTTTGAATATGCTTTGGATAAAAGCATGGATACAGCGTCCGCGCCCGTTGCTTTGGCCTCGTGCCGTCGAAGAGGCCAATTTTTCGTTTCCAAGCGGGCATAGTACGTTTTCCGCCGCAATCGCAGTGATGCTGATTCTATTGTGTTATCGGACTGCATACCGCCGTACCGCTTTTGCCGTCGGCATCTTATTTGCCTTGTTGACGGGGTTTTCACGGGTTTATTTAGGCGTACATTATCCGACGGATGTTTGGGCGGGATGGACGAATGGGACGCTGACGGCTCTATTGGTTTATTATGTTGCTTTCAAAAAGGATTTCGAATAATGGAAACCTTATGCCCGAATACGCCCTTATGGCTGCGCAACGGTCATGCGGACACAATATTTGCCAAATTCATTCAACGCCCCGCCCCTGCCTACCGCCGCGAGCTGCTGCCGGACAGTACGGGACGCACTTTGGTTGCCTGTGATTTTGTCGATGCCGCCGATCCCGATGCGCCTTTGGTGGTTTTGTTTCACGGATTGGAGGGCAGCAGCCGCAGCCATTACGCCGTCGAATTGATGCGCGCGGTCATTGAAAAAGGCTGGAACGGCGTGGTGGTGCATTTCCGCAGTTGCGGCGGCGTAGAGAATACCGCGCCTGTGTTTTATCATTTGGGCGATACGCGGGAAATCGGCTTTATGCTGGAAATGCTTTCGGAACGCTACCGCAGGATTTATGTGGCGGGCGTGTCTTTGGGCGGCAATGCGCTGGCAAAATATTTGGGCGAATACGGCAGTCTGGGCATGGCTGCCGTACCTTACGCCGCTGCCGCCGTCTCTGCGCCGGTGGATGCGGCAGCGGCAGGCACGCGCTTTGATAAGGGAATGTCAAAACTGCTCTACACCCGCTATTTTTTAAAATCTTTATTGCCCAAAGCCGCCGCAACAGGTTTTCAGACGACCTCGTTGAAAGAATGCAAAACGCTGGGGGATTTTGACGACAGGTTTACCGCGCCGCTGCACGGTTTCGCCGACCGGCATGATTATTACCGCCGCGCTTCGTGCAAGCCTTGGCTGAAAACCGTGCGTACGCCGCTTTTGCTGCTCAACGCCGTCAACGACCCGTTTCTGCCGCCGAAAGCCTTGCCGACGGTAGAAGAGGTTTCGTCCGCCGTTACGCTGCTGCAACCCCAATACGGCGGACACGCTGCGTTCGTCAGCCGCGACAAAGGTCGTCTGAACCTGCAATGGCTGCCGCAAACCCTACTGGCGTATTTTGAGGCATTCGAGTAAACGGAAGGTTTTTCAGCCAGAAGTTTCGTTATAAAATGCCCCGAACCTGATTTAGGATTTATTTAGAAACAAAGGAAAATTATGCAAGAAACCAACGGATACCCCGATAAACGTCCGGACGGCCCGGAAGGCCGCTGGGAACGGGACGTGTTGCGCGACGTACTGCTTGCCACCTATAAAGAGCAGCGGCGCGCCCGTTTTTGGCGCAACTTCTGGCGGATTATCGGCGTCCTGCTGATTGCCGCATTATGGTTCGGTTCGGACGACGGCACGGCCGGACAAGGGCTGGCCACAGGTAAAGAGCATACAGCAGTCATCACATTGGAAGGCGAAATAGGCGGCGGCATGGACGACCAAGTCAAAATGCTGCGCGACAGCATGGAGGCGGCTTACAGCAATCCGAATGCAAAAGGCATCGTCATCCGCGCCAACAGCCCCGGCGGTTCGCCCGTTATCTCCAATACTGCTTTTAACGAGATACGTCGTCTGAAAGGCGAACATAAAGACATCCCCGTCTATGTCGTCGCTGAGGATATGTGCGCCTCCGGCTGCTACTACATCGCTGCTGCTGCGGACAAAATCTACGCCGACCCCTCCAGCATCGTCGGCAGTATCGGCGTGATCGGCGGCGGTTTCGACGTAACCGGCCTGATGGACAAGCTGGGTATCAAACGTCGTCTGAAAACCGCAGGCAGCAACAAAGGTATGGGAGATCCGTTTACCCCTGAAACGCCCGAACAGGCGAAAATCTGGGAAGCCATGCTGTCAGACACCCATCAAGAATTCATCAAGGCCGTCAAACTCGGACGCGGTGAAAAATTGAAAGACAAAGAATACCCCGACGTATTCAGCGGCCGCGTCTATACCGGCCTTGAAGCCAAAAAAGTCGGCCTTATTGACGACTTCGGCAGCGTGTACAGCATCGCCCGCGATGTCGTCAAAGCCCCCGAACTGGTCAGCTACACGCCCGAAGACGATTTCAGTAAATTCTTAAGTCGCCGCTTTGGCGCACAAGTCAAGGCTGAGGTGGAAAACACACTGTCGAAAATGTGGTAAGGCAATACAAACAAAACGTCGTCTGAAAAGCTTTCAGACGACGTTTTGTTTTGGAAGATATTGATTCTGCAGAAAATGAAGAGAAGAATATCGTAGTAGCGGTAAGCGGGTATTTACATCCGTTTAGAACCGAATGATTTAGCGTGGGCTTTGCCCACGGAAGAGCTGCCCGAATATCGCGTAGCAGATCAACTTCAAATCGATACCATACTGCATCGTCGCAATCAAAGAACAATTCCCGAAGGTAACTATGCATCAAGTGTATCGGTTGCAAACTATCCGTTATATAGTGGATTAAATTTAAATCAGGACAAGGCGACGAAGCCGCAGACAGTACAGATAGTACGGAACCGATTCACTTGGTGCTTCAGCACCTTAGAGAATCGTTCTCTTTGAGCTAAGGTGAGGCAACGCCGTACTGGTTTAAAGTTAATCCACTATATCTGCGGCTTTCTTTTAAACAGGTTGAAGAAAGGTCGTCTGAAAGCCGACAAATCAGCTTTCAGACGACCTTTTACTGTTTTCAAACCCGAATCAGTCAAACAGTTCGCCCACTTTGTCCCAGAACGATTTTTTGCGCGGGGTTTGGCTGCGGTCGAGACCAGTCGAGATTTTTTCGAATTCTTCCAGCAACTCTTTCTGGCGGTCGGTCAGGTTGACCGGCGTTTCCACCACAACATGGCAGTACAAATCGCCCGTCGCGCTGGAGCGCAGGGATTTGATGCCTTTGCCTTTGACGCGCATACGGCGGCCGGTTTGCGTTTCTTTCGGGATGTTCAGTTTGACTTTGCCGTCCAAAGTCGGAACTTCGACTTCGCCGCCCAAGGCTGCGACGGCGAAGCTGATGGGCAGCTCGCAATGCAAATCCAAGCCGTTGCGCTCGAAGATTTTGTGTTCTTTGACGCGGACGTTGACGTACAAATCACCTGCGGGCGCGCCGTGCGTACCCGGTTCGCCTTCGCCGCTCAAGCGGATGCGTTGACCGTCGTCGATGCCGGCGGGAATGTTGACTTCAACGGTTTTGCTGGTTTTGGTGCGGCCTTCGCCACGACATTTGACGCACGGGTCTTTGATTTCCTTGCCTGTGCCGTGACAGGTCGGACAAGTCTGCTGCATTTGGAAAATGGCTTGGCGGACGTGTACCGTGCCGGAACCGTGACAGGTCGAACAAGTCGATGCGGAGGTACCGGGTTTCGCGCCGCTGCCGTGGCAGACATCGCATTCTTCGTAGGTCGGAATATTGATGCGTTTTTTGATGCCTTTGGCGGCATCTTCCAGCGTGATTTCGACGCCGACCTGCAAATCCGCGCCTTGATAGTTTGGCTGACGGCCGCCGCCCCCGCCTCCGCCGAACATTTGGCTGAAAATGTCGGAAAAGTCGAAGCCTTGCGCGCCGCCGAACCCGCCAAAACCGCCGAATCCGCCCGCGCCGCCGCCCATGCCCTG
>ERZ651108.1094-NODE-1094-length-12370-cov-22.186764_pt1 | contig 12370 bp, 9 predicted proteins | sample MGYA00512173_ERZ651108 | MGnify/ENA metagenome assembly ERZ651108 | reverse complement strand
CAGTTGAGATCTTGCTCCGTCGCAGTATTTATCGCATCAGAGCATCATCTCCTATCTATCGCCAAAACACCTTTTAATCGTTGGCTTGCAAACTCATTGCTTTTGGCGTGTAATTGCATAGCTATTAAGGTGTAAAAGCAATGCAATTGGGGTGCAAACTCAATGCAATTAGAAACTGCCCACCAATCATTTATCGAACGAAAGAAATACAAGTAGTAAAATAAAGACAACATGTTATACTATCTTTTCAGATTTTTAGAGCAATACGGAATATCTGGTTCGCACCTTTGGGGATACATTTCGTTCCGTGCTTTATTAGCAATGATTTTATCATTAGTTATCTCTTCGTGGTTTGGAGAGCGTTTTATTAAGTATTTAAAGCGTAAACAAATCACCGAAACTCAGCGTAGTGCAGAGATAGATCCATTCGGAGTGAACAAAGTTGGCGTTCCTTCTATGGGTGGAATCATTATCATTTTGGCAATACTTCTACCCGTATTGCTCCTCGGACGCTTGCGTAATATCTACCTTATCCTAATGATTATCACCACAGTTTGGTTGGGTTTCTTAGGCGGAATGGACGACTTTATCAAGATTTTCAAGAAGAATAAAGACGGACTTAGCGGTAGATATAAGATCATTGGACAAATAGGTATAGGCTTAATTGTGGGCATTGTGCTTTGGTCTTCACCCGATGTGAAAGTGAATGAGAACATTGCTGTGAAACGAGAGGGTAGCGAATTGGTGATAAAACATCGCACAGAGGCTCGTAAATCATTGAAAACAACGATCCCATTTGTGAAGGGGCACAACTTAGATTACTCGAGATTAACCGCTGTTTTCGGTAAATATAAGACGGCAGCAGGCTGGATTTTGTTTGTTGTTATGACCATTTTGGTGGTAACAGCAGTGAGTAACGGAGCCAATCTCAACGATGGTATGGACGGAATGTGCGCAGGAAACTCCGCCATTATAGGTGTTGTACTGGGCATTTTGGCTTATGTCAGCTCGCACATCGAGTTTGCGTCCTATCTGAATATTATGTACATACCTGGTTCGCAAGAGCTAGTTGTGTTCTTTTGTGCCTTCATTGGTGCGCTAATAGGATTCTTATGGTATAACGCTTACCCTGCTCAAGTGTTCATGGGAGATACTGGTTCGCTCACAATTGGCGGTATTATAGCAGTGGGAGCCATCATCATTCATAAAGAATTGTTGCTTCCTATCCTCTGTGGAGTATTCTTTGTAGAGAGCTTAAGCGTGATAATGCAAGTGTGGTACTATAAGTTAGGAAAGCGAAAGGGCATTAAACAACGTATATTTAAGCGTACTCCGATTCACGATAACTTCAGAACTCAAGACTCACAGCTTGATCCTGACTGCAAATATCTATTGAAAAAGCCTCACGGAGTGTATCATGAATCAAAGATAACCATACGCTTTTGGATTGTAACCATCATCTTGGCTGCTCTCACTATCATCACATTAAAGATACGATAAAATAGTATTTTCGTTCAAAAGGCGTGGAAGGCTCTTGCAACGGCATTGCGAATAGAGGCGACATGCACCATGAAAAGAATTAGAAGAAATAACAAATTATGGCAAGAATAGTAATTTTAGGGGCTGCAGAGAGTGGTATTGGAGCTGCAGTATTGGCGCAAAAGCAAGGTTTCGACGTTTTTGTTTCAGATAAATCACCTATAAAAGACAAATATAAAGAGCAGCTAAACAAACGCAATATACCCTGGGAAGAGGGACAACACACTGCAGAATTGATTTTAAATGCAGACGAAGTGATTAAAAGTCCAGGCATTCCTAAAGAGGTTCCGATGGTAAAAGAGATTGTAAAACACAACATTCCTATTATCAGCGAAATTGAGTTTGCAGGCCGATACACCAACTCTAAGATGATATGTATTACTGGAAGTAATGGAAAGACCACAACAACGAGCCTCATCTATCATATCTTCAAAGATGCTGGTTACGACGCTGGTTTGGCTGGTAACATTGGTAACAGTCTTGCACTGCAAGTAGCAGAAGACCCACATGAGTATTATATCATTGAGTTGAGCAGCTTCCAGTTGGACAATATGTATGACTTCCGTGCCAATATTGCCATCCTTCTCAATATCACCCCTGACCACTTGGACCGCTATGACTACAAGTTTGAGAACTACGCAGACGCTAAGATGCGTATCATTCAGAATCAAACCAAGGAGGATAGCTTCATTTACTGGAACGATGACCCTGTCATCAAGAAGGAACTCGAGAAGTTTGATGTACATGCCGTATGCTATCCATTCTCTGAATTAAAGGAGAAGGGCAGTATCGGTTACATTGAAGAAGGACAGTATACGATTGAGCAGCCTGAGCCATTCAACATGGAACAGGAAGACCTTTCGCTTACTGGACGTCACAACATCTACAACTCTTTGGCAGCAGGTATTGCCTCAGACATTAGCGGTATCAAGAAAGAAAACATCCGCAAGAGCCTCAGCGACTTCCCTGGTGTTGAACATAGATTGGAAAAGGTATGTAAGGTTGCTGGCGTACAATACATCAACGACTCAAAGGCTACCAATGTTGACGCTTGCTGGTATGCACTCGAAAGTATGCGCACACCAACAATCTTGATTATTGGTGGCAAGGATAAGGGAAATGACTATAACAGCATTAAGGACTTAGTTAAGCAGAAGTGTGCTGGCATTGTATACCTTGGTGCTGACAACAAGAAGCTACATGACAACTTCGACGACCTCGGACTTCCTATCCGCGACACCCATTCCATGAAGGATTGTGTTGCTGCTTGTGCAGAGTTAGCAAAGCCTGGTGACACAGTTCTCCTAAGCCCATGCTGTGCAAGCTTCGATCTTTTTAAGAATATGGAAGACCGTGGCGAGCAGTTCAAGAGCTATGTAAGAGCATTGTAGGAAAAGACTTATCTGGCTAATTGGGCTAATAAGACTAAATTGGGCCAACAAGACTAATTGGGCTAATAAATCCCATAAGGAACAAAAAACAATGAAGAATAAATCTCTCAGTAACATATTCAAAGGAGACAAGGTTATTTGGATGGTCTTCTTCTTCCTATGTATCATCAGTATCATTGAGGTATATTCAGCCTCAAGTTCACTGTCGTACACAGGAGGTAACTACTGGAGCCCTATCATCTACCATTGCAGCATCCTTGTTGTTGGCATTGCTTTGATGGTGGTTGTATTAAATATTAAATGCCGTTACTTCAAACTTATCACACCGATTGTACTGGGCATGTCCATACTCATGCTTATATGGGTGCTCGTAGCAGGACAAAGTACGAATGGAGCAAGCCGATGGATTAGTTTTGCAGGTATACAATTCCAACCTTCCGAATTAGGCAAGGGTGCATTGGTATTAGCCATTGCACAGATACTTAGTGCAATGCAAACCGAACATGGAGCAGATCGAAAAGCCTTTAAATATATCATGTGGCTATCTGGTGGTATTATTCTCCTGATTCTTGGTGAGAATCTTTCCACAGCTATGCTCATTGGTTTGACCGTAGTATTGATGATGTTTGTGGGAAGAGTTCCTTTTAATCAGTTAGGTCGTTTGATCGGTTTCATCGTCTTACTTGGAGTTTTCGTCCTATCTATGGTGATGCTTGTGGGTGATGACAAGAAAGCTGAGGACGAATTATCTGCCAAACAAAACCTTACAGAACAGACGGTAGCTGCACAGCAAGAGGAATCACCCGGATTCATTGGTAAAATTCTCCACCGCGCTGACACATGGAAGGCACGTGTCAAGAAATTCTTTAGTAACGAATATGTTGCACCAAAAGATTACGACTTAGATAAAGATGCGCAGGTGGCACATGCTAACATAGCCATCGCTTCATCAGATGTCGTTGGTAAAGGACCAGGAAACTCTAATGAAAGAGACTTTCTTTCGCAAGCCTTCTCCGACTTCATCTATGCCATTATCATTGAGGAAATGGGTATCGGTGGAGCTATTTTCGTAGCTTTCCTTTACATTATACTTCTTTTCAGAACGGGTATTATAGCCAATAGATGCGAAAACTCTTTCCCTGCTTTTCTCGCTATGGGTATCGCTTTCCTCTTGGTTACACAGGCGTTATTCAATATGTTAGTAGCTGTAGGATTGGCGCCAGTAACAGGACAGCCACTTCCTCTTATCAGTAAGGGTGGTACTTCAACTATCATTAATTGCGTCTACATAGGCGTAATACTCAGTGTAAGCCGTTCGGCAAAGAAAAAGAAAGAAGAAAAGAAACCTTCTGAGAAAGTTTCACATGCAATAGTCTAATCTGTAGAGAAGACTAAAAAGAATGTGAAAGTTGAAAGAAGATAAAAAAAATGATTACCTTTGTAGGTTATAAAGAAGATGCAAATGGACGAAGAATTAAGAATTATCATCAGCGGTGGCGGCACGGGAGGACATATCTTCCCTGCAGTATCAATTGCTAATGCCATCAAGGCAAAACACCCAGAGGCGAAGATTCTCTTTGTGGGTGCTGATGGACGTATGGAGATGCAACGTGTTCCTGCTGCTGGTTATGAGATAAAAGGCCTACCTATCAAAGGTTTCGACCGTGCTAATAAGCTAAAGAACATTGAAGTACTTTGCAAACTTTGGAAGAGTCTTCGCATGGCTCGCCAGATAATAAAAGACTTTAAGCCACAGGTTGCTGTGGGTGTTGGTGGTTATGCCAGTGGTGCAACGCTCTATGAGTGTGCAAAGATGGGCATCCCATGTCTTATCCAAGAGCAGAATTCTTATGCTGGTGTTACCAACAAACTATTGTCTAAGCGTGTGAAGAAGATTTGTGTTGCTTACGAAGGTATGGACCGTTTCTTCCCTGCTGATAAGATTATCATGACGGGTAACCCTGTTCGTCAGAACGTCCTCTCTACCCCACTCTCTGTTGAAGAATCACGTGAGAGTTTCGGTCTTGACCCTAATAAGAAAACGATCCTCCTCGTTGGTGGTAGCCTTGGAGCAAGAACTATCAATCGCTCAGTCATTGAACACCTTGATCTCATCAAGCAATCAGACGTCCAATTCATATGGCAAACGGGTAAGTTCTATCATCAACAGATATTGGATTCGATGAAGGGTAAGGAACTTCCGAACCTAAAGATAATGGACTTTATCAGTGATATGGGTGCTGCATATAAGGCTGCTGACCTTGTTATCAGTCGTGCTGGCGCAAGTTCTATCAGTGAATTCCAGCTTATCGGAAAGCCTGTTATCTTGGTACCAAGTCCAAACGTGGCAGAAGATCATCAGACAAAGAATGCGATGGCATTGGTCAATAAAGATGCTGCACTCTGCGTAAAGGACGTTGATGCACCTGACACTTTGATAAAACTTGCACTCGATACCATCACGAATGATGAGAAGTTGGCAAGTCTTAGTGAGAATGTTAAGAAGATGGGGCTGAAGAACTCCGCAGAGATTATTGCTGACGAGGTTATCAAACTCATTAAGGGATAAAGCTATCTTCCAATAGATAGGGTTTAAAGAAACTATTGTAGAACGTTGTCCTATCCCCAAACAAAAGAAAGAAAAAGAATATATAACACATGGAACTCAAAGATATTAAATCAGTTTACTTCGTAGGTGCAGGTGGCATCGGCATGAGTGCTATTGCTCGTTATTTCCTTCATAAAGGATTGAAAGTAGCGGGTTACGATAAAACTCCATCTGAACTTACCCACACTTTGGAGAAAGAAGGAATGGACATTCATTATGAGGAGAATGTTCAACTCATCCCTGCAGCGTGCAAAGAACCAGCATCAACATTGGTAATCTACACACCTGCCATCCCTTCTAACCACGCTGAGCTGGTTTACTTCCGTGAGAATGGCTTTGAGATTCAGAAACGTGCACAGGTTCTCGGCACACTCACCCGAACACATAAGGGTCTTTGCTTTGCTGGAACACATGGAAAGACAACAACTTCCAGTATGTGTGCACACCTTATGCACCAAAGTCATTTGGACTGTAACGCCTTCCTTGGTGGTATTTCCAAGAACTATGGCACTAATTATATCCTCTCTGACCATAGCGACTTTGTTGTGATTGAGGCAGACGAGTTCGACCGTTCTTTCCATTGGTTGCGTCCTTGGATGAGCGTTATCACCTCAACAGACCCTGACCACTTGGATATCTATGGTACAAAAGAGGCTTACCTTGAGAGTTTCCGACACTATACAGAACTCATTCAAAAGGGAGGTGCACTCATTATCCGCAAAGGATTAGAGATGAAACCAAACGTACAAGAAGGTGTTAGAATCTATGAATACAGCCGTGACGAAGGCGACTTCCACGCTGAGAACATACGAATTGCAAACGGAACAATCACCTTTGACTTCGTTTCTCCTATCGAGAACATAAAGGATATTGAGCTTGGACAACCCATACCTATCAACATTGAAAACGGTATCTCTGCAATGGCTATGGCTCAACTCAATGGCTGTACGGCAGAAGAATTGCGCAATGGAATGAAGACATATGGTGGTGTTGACCGTCGTTTCGACTTCAAGATAAAGGACGACCGCCACGTCTTCCTCTCAGACTATGCGCATCATCCAAAGGAGATTCTGCAGAGTGCAAAGAGTCTTAAGGAACTCTATGCTGACAAGAAGGTTACTGCAATCTTCCAACCACACCTCTACACTCGAACACGTGACTTCTATAAGGAGTTTGCAGAGGCACTCAGTCATTTCGATGAAGTGGTATTGACAGAGATTTATCCTGCTCGCGAAGAACCGATCCCAGGTGTAACAAGCAAACTCATCTATGATAACCTCAGTCCTAATGTTAAGAAACAGATGATTAAAAAGGACGATGTTCTCGACTTTGTAAAGTCAAGAGACTTTGACGTTTTGGTTGTTTTGGGTGCCGGTAATCTCGACAATTATGTCCCAGAGATCGCAAAGATACTCAACGAGAAGTAAGAAGAAAGAAAGCAAAAACTCTTAAAACAAAAGAGAGAAGATATGCACATTAAGTGGAAAAAGATAATTATCACTACGCTGGACATTGTACTGGCTATTTATCTCATCATGGCAGTTACCTCATGGAACAAGCCTGATGAGAGCAAACAGCTATGTACCAAAGTGAATATCAACATATCTGACTCTAACAATGCTGGCTTTCTTACCGCAACAGAAATCAAACAAATATTAGAGAAGGTACACCTCTATCCCCTCAATAAGAAGATAACTGACATCAATCCGCGCAACATTGAGGAGGCATTAAAAGTGGGACCATTCATCAATACAGCCCAATGCTACAAAACAAAAGACGGACACGTCAACATCTATATTACTCAACGTATGCCGATTATCCGCATTAAGAGTAGCAATGGAGCTGATTACTATCTTGATGATAATGGGGGAATACTCCCGAACTCTAAGTACACCAGCGACTTGATCATTGCAACTGGCAATATAGATAATAACTTTGCACGCCTTTATATTGCTCCTCTTGCCAAGGCTATCAGTGCTGAACCACTATGGCTGAACCAAATAGAGCAGATTAATGTCTTACCAGACAGAGGCATCGAGTTAGTACCACGTGTCGGTAATCATATCATCTTCATGGGTTACTTGCCTAAAAACAATGGTCCATGGAAGCGTAAGCATGATATAAATATCTTCGTTAAAAAGAAGTTGTCACGCTTAGAGAAGTTCTATCGATATGGTCTTTCACAGGCTGGTTGGAACAAATACTCTTACATCGACATAGAATTCGACAACCAAATCATCTGTAAGAAACGTGATGAGAAAGCCGAGAAAGAAGAAGAGGATGCATTGCTTAAGAAGGCTCAGTCTGAACAAGTAGAAGACGTACAACGTACAGAAGAGGAGGAAAGAGATAAAGCCCGTAAGGAAGTGAAACGGCAAGAAGATGCCTCAGCAGGACTTACAGAATAAAAAAAGCTATCAATTTAGAGAATATAAAATAAGGAACATAATACTTAACGAATATGGCAGAGTTCATAGTAGCCATTGAATTAGGCTCATCAAAGATTACGGGAATCGCTGGCAAAAAGAATCTTGACGGCAGTATCTCCGTGCTTGCTGTTGTGAAGGAAGACGCTACACAGTGTATTCGCAAGGGTGTCGTTTACAACATCGACAAGACCGGACAGTGCCTCACTGGCATCATCAACAAACTAAGAAAACAACTGAAGTATGAGATTTCTCAGGTCTATGTAGGCGTGGGAGGACAGTCTATACGAAGCGTTCGCAACGTTATCGTAAAGGATCTGCCTACTGATACCATCATTACCTCAGATATGATTAATGAGTTAATGGATGCCAACCGCAATATGACTTATCCTGACCAGGAGATTCTCGATGCTGCCACACAGGAGTATAAGGTTGACAACCAGTTTGTTCTTGACCCAGTCGGTATCAAAGCCACTCGCCTTGAGGGTAACTTCCTTAATATCCTTTGGCGCAAGGCTTTCTATGATAACCTCAACAACTGCTTTGAGAAGTCTGGCATCTCTATTGCCGAGATGTACCTTGCACCTTTGGCCTTGGCTGATGCCGTATTGAGCGAGGCTGAGAAACGTGGAGGTTGTGTATTGGTTGACTTCGGTGCTGATACAACAACAGTTTCTGTATACTACAAGAACATTCTCCGTCACTTGGCTGTTATTCCATTGGGTGGTAACAATATTACAAAGGACATTGCCAGCCTACAGATGGAAGAAAAGGATGCTGAGGCGATGAAGCTTAAGTATGGTTCTGCTTTCACTGAAAATAACGATATCGACAATACATTAAAATACTCTATCGACTCAGAACGTACCGTAGAGAGCCGTAAGTTCATTGAAATCGTTGAGGCACGTATTGGCGAAATCGTTGAGAATGTATGGTGCCAGGTACCATCTGACTATGCCGACAAACTCCTTGGCGGTATCATTCTCACTGGTGGCGGTATGAACTTGAAGAACATTGAACGCTGTATTCGTAATACCACACATATCGACAAGATTCGCAAAGCAAACTTCGTCACACATACCATCGCTTCAAGCAATGCTGATATCACAGCTAAGAATGGTGACATGAACACAATTCTCGGTTTGCTTATCAAGGGAGAAATGAACTGTGCTGGACCAGAATACAACCCTGCACAGAGCAATCTCTTCAACAACGAAGACATTGCAGTAGCAACTCCTATTGACCAACAGCAGCAACCTTATACGCCATCATCTACAACAAGACAGGGACAAGGTATTGTTCCAACACCTGAAGAGAAGAAGAAGGCTGAAGCTGAACGTCGCAAGCGTGAAGAGGAAGAGCGCAAGTTGCGTGAGGAAGAGGAAGCAAGAGAGCGCGAACTCGAAGAGGAGAAGCGTCGCAATAGCTTCTGGAACAAATTCTCACGTAAGGTGAAAGAGTTCGGAAAAACCATTATGAGTGAGGATGAAGAATAATCCAACAGCTCACACAGAAAAAGAACATAGGAAATAAACATAGACAACATACTGTTATGGCAGACAACAATAATAAAATGGATATATTAGACTTCGGTGACGGCGATGTAGCTGATAGCATCATCAAGGTCATTGGTGTCGGTGGTGGTGGTGGTAACGCCGTAAACCACATGTACAGAGAAGGTATCCACGATGTAACCTTCGTACTCTGTAACACGGATGCGCAAGCACTCAACGACTCTCCTGTTCCTGTTCATCTGCAATTGGGTAAGGAAGGATTAGGTGCTGGAAACCGTCCTGAACGTGCACGTCAGGCTGCTGAAGAGACCAGCGAGGATATCAAGCGTATGCTCAACGATGGTACGAAGATGGCATTTATCACCGCTGGTATGGGTGGTGGTACGGGTACTGGTGCAGCACCAGTCATCGCACGTGTCAGCAAGGAATTGGGTATTCTCACCGTGGGTATCGTTACAATTCCTTTCCGCTTCGAGGGAGCAAAGAAGATAGATCAGGCGTTGGATGGCGTTGAAGAGATGGCAAAGCACGTCGATGCATTACTCGTTATCAACAACGAACGTCTCCGCGAGATTTATCCAGAGCTGAGTTTGCTCAATGGTTTCCGCAAGGCTGACGACACCCTGAGCGTGGCTGCTAAGAGTATTGCAGAGATTATCACCGTTCATGGTATTATGAACCTCGACTTCAACGATGTTAAGACAGTCCTCAAAGATGGCGGTGTAGCTATCATGTCTACCGGTTACGGTGAGGGTGAAGGTCGTGTGAAGCAGGCGATTGAGGATGCACTCAACTCACCATTGCTCAACGACAACGATGTCTATAAGTCTAAGAAGATTCTGCTCTCTATCAACTTCAACACTGACGACAAGGACAACCCTGGTCTGACAATGGAGGAAATGGGCGATGTGACAGAGTTCATGAACCACTTCAGCGCAGACTTCGAGTTGAAATGGGGACTTGCTATTGACCCAGAACTCGACAAGAAGGTTAAGGTTACTATCCTTGCAACGGGCTTCGGTATCGAGGATGTTGACGGTATGGGTAGCCATATCAAGAAGCAGACACAAGAAGATGCGGCACGTCAGGCAGAGGAAGAGGAGAAGGCTGCAGAGCGTCGTGACCGGCGTGATCGTTTCTATAAGGACAACAACAGCTCACAATACAAGCATCGTCCACACATCTATCGCTTTACTGCGGATGAACTCGACAACGAGGATGTTATCCTTGCTGTAGAGAACACACCAACCTATAAGCGTACTAAACAGATGATTAAGGACATCAAGCGCATCAGTAATCCTGAGCAAGATAATGAAGAAAACGAAAGCAACGAAGGCGCTGTTGAAGGCGTTATTAGCTTCGTATAATAGTTATATCAAAAATAAGAAAAGGCTGAACTCCGAAAGAAGTTCAGCCTTTTTTTATTCATCATCCATCTCCATTATAAGAAGAATAACCTCTTCCCTTTGGGGAAAAGGCACCCTTCTATAAGTCACTTTACCCTTATATGCGTTCTTATTAAGCCTCCGCACCACATGTGTTAGGCGTCCGCACATAACGTGCTAAGGCTTCGCACACTCATAGAAAACGGCAAGACTTCTGCTACTTAGACACGTTTTCTTTCTTACAAAGGCTCATTCCAGAAATATAATAGACCGTTGGAAGTGGCTCTTTTAGATACAGTTCTACATCATAACGATTACAAATATCTGAAAGGTCATAGTCAGTAAGTGAGAAAGGACGTTTAAAAGCTCTCCCCTTAAATCTAAAAAAAATATGATCTACTCTATGAGTTGAAAAGCCATTTAATGGTACCTTATAAATCTTTTCTGGCAGATAATACGACCTTAACATCAGAGAGAGCCCAACTACTACCCAACAAATACATGCGTTATTGGCTATAGCATCAAAGCCCTTCGATGCTATCAACTTATCATATAGGACTGCCACAACCGTAACAACAATAAAGAGTCCAATATCATAAAATGACACCACCAGAAATTGAATATAGATAACATAACATCCCATTATCAATAGCACCCAAAAGATATTACGCAACTTATCTAACTTTGCCTTATTAAATAGTTCCTTCATTCTATCTTATTTACAATGTTATATCTATGGATTATATCGTAAACTCGCCACAAATACGCTCCTCACATAGTCCTAAATATTAATCAATCCAAAGCAAACACCCAAAGACAAACATGTTCCCTCAAATGCGCACTTCATCATCACCCAACATTCAACACCCAACACCCAAACAAGCAAACATGTTCCCTCGGATGCGCACTTCATCAACACCTAACAATAAACACTCAACACCCAAACGCAAATATGTTCCCTCGGATGCGCACTTTATCATCACCTAACATTCAACACCCAATACCCAAGCCAACATTTACAAATCATCAACACCCAAAATTCAACACCTAACACCCAGCACTTAACACCCAACACCCAACATTGGGACAAGATACTTTGCCAAGCAATAACCTCCACCAATCAGCCAGCACCATAGGATTGCTGCCAAGAGGAAAGGCTTAAAACCTGCTTTCTTAAACTTATCAATACTCGTTTCAGCACCAAGTGCAGACATTGCCATGGTGAGAAGGAAGGTATCGAGGGTATTGATAAACTCGACAAGTTCTTTTGGAAGTAAGTTCAATGAGTTAAAACCAATGACCACAAGGAAGAGAATTGCAAACCAAGGGATGTTTATCTTACGACTACTGCCAGCCTCATCATCTCGCCCAGCAACATTCTTTGCCACAAAGAAAGCAATGACCAATAACACAGGTACCAACATCATCACACGAATCATCTTAACGATAATCGCTGAATTGCTCACTGCAGCACCCATGGCATTACCTGCACCGACGACATGAGCCA
>ERZ651108.1092-NODE-1092-length-12381-cov-21.644329_pt1 | contig 12381 bp, 13 predicted proteins | sample MGYA00512173_ERZ651108 | MGnify/ENA metagenome assembly ERZ651108 | reverse complement strand
CTTGGGGTTGGAAGGTATCCGTATGGAGTCGTGCTCCCTTTTCTGCTCGGTTCAAGTCTCCGACAAAGAGAAGGAAAACAGCTGACTGGCGAATGGCTTCTTGAGGTACCAATTCATACAGAGCATCTTTCTTTTCTTGACTTCGTACCACAATCACAGAGTAAGATTGGAAATTTTTCCAAGACGAGGCCATCTGGGCTGCTGTCAGGATTTTAGTCAAGTCTTCCTGAGGAAGGGCTTGCTCTTTAAACCTGCGCACTGAAGTATGAGCCTTCATTAATTTGATTGTTTCTGTCATCGACGGTTTACTCCTTCTAAACGAGTCTCCTCAGCCAAATAACGGATGCGTTCCATGACGCGTCTGGCTTCCCAGGTTTCGTCAGGTCCTTGTTTTACTTTAGCAAAATGCTTCTCCAAATCTTCAAAGTCGAAGTTGGAGGTGAAAAAGGTCGGTAAATTTTCCTGCATCCGATATTGGAGAATGACCTGCAGGATTTCATCACGCACCCAAGCTGTTGATTGCTCGGCACCAATATCATCTAAAATCAGGACTTCAGAAAGCTTAAGCTCATCCACCAAGGTCTTGACATTACCATCACCGATAGCATTTTTGACATCAATGACAAAGCTAGGATAGTGGAGGAGAGTGGATGAAACACCACGTTTTTCTGATAAATCATGGGCTAGGGCAGCCACCATGAAACTTTTACCCACACCAAAATCTCCATATAGGTAAAGACCTTTTCGAATAGCTGGATATTGCTCCACGAAGGCTAATAACTTTTCAAAAACTGGCAAGCGACCCAAATCATCCAAGTCTACTTGAGCCAAACTAGCTTTCCTGAGACTGGCTGGCAGATTGATTAACTTGAGACGGTTCTTAATAGCCGCTTCTTTTTCCGCCGCGATTAGTTCAGGAGTTTCTTCATATGAAACGTCCGCATAGCCATGATTCATGACTAGTATAGGCTTGTAGCCTTTGGCAATATAATCTGTATCTCCTCGGAGAAACTTGTCACGCTCGGTAATGTACTGATTAAATTTGGAGATACTGCGATTCAATTCCTCTGGAGTAAGGGATTCTTGCTGGATAAAGGTCGCAACATCAGGATCCTTCATGATTTTCTGGACCAAATCTTGATAATGAAAACGGCTAGGTTGACGTTTGAGTACGTCTCCGACACTTTCCATCTAATCTCCTCCTTTTTCTAATCGAGCTAATAGTTCTTGTTTCTTACGTTCTAATTCCAGACGAGTTTCCTCGCTGGTTTCATTCTTATAATCTGGATTGCTCCACTTGGGTACATTGGACTTGGCAGGACTGGGTTTACTAGCCTTTTGAGCCTGATTCTTCTGTCCTCGCTCACGGATCCGCAAGACTGCCTCTTCTGCCGAATGAATCTTTTGATAGGCATAGTCATTGGCTACCTTCATGGCATATTTCTCATTGATATTTGCCGAATCGACCTTATTAAAGGTCAATAAGAGAATGATATTGATGACTTCGTCCAGCAAGCCCAAGCCAGCCATCTGTTGCAAGAGTTCTCTTTCTGTTTGGGTAATGGTCCCCTTGCGTGTTTGCTTGATTTCTGCCAGGAACTGCAGGGCAGTTTTACTTTTGGCTTCCTTGATAATGGTTGCTTCCTTAGGACTAAAGTCAGAGGAAACAGGTTTTTGAGCAATTTTTTCCCGCATACGTTTGGTTGAAATAATCTGGGAAACAGCTGTTGACTTGGCCAATTGATAAGTTTCAAACCAAGTCCATTTCTTCTCCTCGGCGATGGCAAAGAGGTTTAAGACGTCGGACTGCTCATCCGCAAAACGAAGCCCATCTCGAGCCATAAGCTGACGAAAATGGTCTAAGTCAAAATCGTTGGCCACTTTCTTCTTGAGACTAAGGTCTTCTTGACTTCCCAGTTCTGCCAAGTCTGGAAAGACTTGATTGAGTGAGACGGGTATTACTTCACCGTCAGCACTTTCAACCTTCAAATCCTCCACCGCTGCATCGCCAATCTTTTTCTCCAAAAGTCTGCGATAAACAGGATGTTCTAAGAAGTCCTGACTAGATAGAGGAGCATGGAGGGCTAGCTGATAGGTATCCCCTTTTTGATAGAGGGTCAAAAGATTGAAAGCAGATAGGATTTTCAGGGATTTTATCAGTCTATCCATCCCAAAGTTGAGATGGTTAAGAATGCTTGAAAAAAGATATTCCTTTCTACCATTATCCCAAAAACTAATTGTATAAAGATAAAGGCTCAGTGCCTCCTGACCGATAATCGGGAGGTAGCACTGTACCAGAGATGAGGTATCTTGCGACACCCGATTATTCTTTAGATAAGAAAAACGGTCAATTGGCTTCATTTATCTTTCCTTTTTCTTTTTAGAGGACTGGGTGATTTGTTGGAGCAAGCTCTCTAACTCACTCACATCCTTAAAACTACGATAGACACTGGCAAAACGCACATAGGTAATCTCATCTAACTCAGCCAACTCCTCCATGACGAGTGAACCAATGTCCTCACTTTGAATTTCATTTTCATTTCGACCACGGAGTTTCTGTTCGATACGATTGACTACCATGTTGATTTCATCACTTGACACAGGACGTTTCTGGGCTGAGCGGATAATCCCATTAAAGATTTTATCTCTGGAGAATTGTTCCCGTGTGCCATCTTTTTTAACAACCACTAAGGTTCTTTCTTCTACTCTTTCGTAGGTTGTAAAACGGTGCTGGCATTCATCGCACTCACGTCTTCTACGAATGGTGTTCCCTTCTTCTGCTTGGCGACTATCGATAACACTTGACTTGGTAGCCCCACATTTTGGACAACGCATCCTTTCCCTCCTTATCGTTTTCTTTTCATTATACCATTTTTTAAACGATTCCCAAAACAATTCTTCTTTTTGCTTGACAAGTTTTTTGTTTTGTTGTATTATTCAATTAAGACAAAAGGATAAAAGAAAGGAGACCAAGATGTCCTGGACATTTGACAACAAAAAACCCATCTATTTACAGATTATGGAGAAAATCAAGCTTCAGATTGTTTCCCATACACTGGAACCCAATCAACAACTTCCAACCGTGAGAGAGCTAGCTAGCGAGGCCGGTGTCAATCCAAACACCATCCAAAGAGCCTTGTCAGACCTTGAACGAGAAGGATTTGTCTACAGCAAGCGAACAACTGGACGATTTGTGACTGAGGATAAGGAGCTAATCGCCCAATCGCGCAAACAATTATCAGAAGAAGAATTGGAACACTTCGTTTCCTCCATGACCCATTTTGGCTATGAAAAAGAAGAACTACCAGGCGTAGTCGGCGATTATATTAAAGGAGTTTAAGCCTATGTCATTACTAGCATTTGAAAATGTATCCAAATCTTATGGAGCAACCCCAGCCCTTGAAAATGTTTCTCTTGACATCCCAGCTGGAAAAATTGTTGGTCTCCTTGGGCCAAACGGCTCAGGAAAAACAACCCTGATTAAACTAATCAATGGCCTCTTACAACCAGATCAAGGACGCGTCCTTATCAACGACATGGATCCAAGCCCAGCAACCAAGGCCATTGTGGCTTATTTGCCAGATACAACCTATCTCAATGAACAAATGAAAGTCAAAGAAGCCCTAACCTACTTCAAGACCTTCTATAAAGATTTCAATCTTGAACGCGCCCATCATCTACTTGCAGACCTAGGTATTGATGAAAATAGTCGTCTCAAGAAACTATCAAAAGGTAACAAAGAAAAGGTACAACTGATTTTGGTTATGAGCCGTGATGCTCGTCTCTATGTTCTGGACGAACCCATTGGTGGGGTAGACCCAGCAGCCCGTGAGTATATCCTCAATACCATTATCAACAACTACTCCCCAACTTCTACCGTTTTGATTTCTACCCACTTGATTTCAGATATCGAGCCAATCTTGGATGAAATTGTCTTCCTTAAGGATGGAAAAGTCGTCCGTCAAGGTAATGTAGATGATATTCGCTATGAGTCAGGTGAATCCATTGACCAACTCTTCCGTCAGGAATTTAAGGCCTAAGCAAAGGAGATTATTATGTTTTGGAATTTAGTTCGCTACGAATTTAAAAATGTCAACAAGTGGTATTTAGCCCTCTACGCTGCCGTACTCATTCTTTCTGCCCTTATCGGAATACAGACACAAGGCTTTAAAAATCTACCTTACCAAGAAAGTCAGGGTACTATGCTATTTTTTCTAGCTACAGTCTTTGGGGGCTTGATGCTTACACTGGGGATTTCAACTCTTTTCTTGATTATTAAACGCTTTAAAGGTAGTGTCTATGACCGACAAGGCTATCTAACTTTGACCTTGCCAGTTTCTGAACACCATATCATCACAGCCAAACTAATCGGTGCCTTTATCTGGTCGTTAATTAGCACTGCTGTCTTACTCCTATGTATCTATATTATCTTATTGTCAACAAATTCTGATGAAGTTCAACTTTCTACTCTTCTGTCATTTGTTGGAGAACATTTTACCGGCTTTGGTCTTACTGTCTTATCCTTCCTGCTTAGTACAATTTCAGGGATTCTCTGCATTTACTTGGCCATTTCCATCGGACAACTTTTCAACGAATACCGTACAGCACTCGCTGTTGCAGCCTACATTGGAATCCGAATCGTCATTGGAATTATAGAAGTCTTCTTCAATACCAGTGCGAACTTCTATGTCAATTCACTTGCAGGATTCAATGATAATTTCTATATGGGAGCAAGCGTAGGCATTATTGAAGAACTCATATTCATAGCTATCTTTTACCTCGGAACCTACTATATTTTGAAAAACAAGGTTAATTTGCAATAGTTTCATAATCAAAAAGGATAACATCTCATCGCAGAGAGGCTATCCTTTTTCTTTTATCTCATTTTCTGTCTAACTTTATCTTACAGATGAATCCTTCTAACCAATTAATACTCTTCGAAAATCAAATTTAAACTACGTCAGCTTCACCTTGCCGTATATATGTTACTGACTTCGTCAGTTCTATCTACAACCTCAAAACACTGTTTTGAGCAACCTGAGGCTAGCTTCCTAGTTTGCTCTTTGATTTTCATTGAGTATAAATAACAAAATCTGATTTAAAGGTCTTGTTTAATTTCTCTATTGTGTCACTATCATTATATTCCTTACATATTCTCAAAGCTTTGGAACATTCTTTTTTACCTAACTCTACTTGATTCGTTTTTATGAGATAAATACCTTTTAAAAAAAGCAAATAATTCTTTTCAAAATAATATCCTTGTATGGTAAGTAAATTTTCTAAATCATCTATAAAAAATTGAGCGCTATCTAACAAATTATTTTTTAATAATAATTCTAAATTAAATAAATATAGGGGAATTACTCTATGTGTTCCCATATCTGTTTTTAAAAAATGTCGTGTATTCTTGATTACCACTCTATATAGTAAACTTATGGTTTTAGTGTTCATAAAAAACACCGAATTATAGAAAATTTTCAGTTCATACTCCATCCAATTATCTACAGAAAGCAAATACTTGATTAGCTCATTGCATTTAGATGTGTTATAAGGAAGATTTGCAAGCCGATTAATCTGTTGTTCAGCAATCAATTTTATGTGAAAATTGCATAAACTTTTTACCTGCTTTTCTTTTAACTCTATTTTATCCACTAATTCTTGAAGTAAAAATATATCTGAAGAGTTCACAGCATGTTCTAATTCTTCAAAAAAACATTCTTTTTTGGAATAATAGCAATGAACTAATTCTTCAAATTCCGAAAATGATATTCCAAGACGATTTAACAAAATGTAAAAATGATCAATAGATAATTTTGTAATGCCATTTTCGAAACGAGAAATAGTTGATTCACTAATCTTATAACAAGCTAAATCTTTAAGACGAAAATTTTTTGAAATACGAATATCCTTTAAAACTGCTCCAAAATTTTCCATACTATTCCTCTTCCATTTCTGCAAAAAATAAAACCTGTTTTTTTGTTTATGATATGATTATATCAAAAATAAAAAAGAAAGGACAATCATATCATGAAAAAAAATGTTATTGTCAGCAGTTTCTTTACTTAGCCCAGTGTCAACACTAGCAGTAAATAGTCCAGTTTCTGCTCCAAAATCTATCTTTCTCAAGGCTTATAGTCACTCTAATGGTAGTTGGGTTCAATCGAATGGTTGTTGGTGGTATAAACATTCTAACGGTTCTTACACTAGAAACGGATGGAAAACATCAATGAAACCCAGTACTATTTTGATAGTAAGGGTTGGATGAAGACAGGTCGGATTAAAGAATATGGGAACTGGTATTATCTAGATGATAGTGGTGCTATGAAAACTGGTTGGTGTTGGGTTTCTGGTAGCTGGTATTATTTAAATACTAGCGGTGTAATGCAAACGGGACTACAGACTATCAATGGAAAACAATATTATTTATCTAGCAGTGGTAGTATGCAAGTTGGTTGGCACAATATCGGAGATGATACCTATTTCTTTGCTAATAGTGGGGAAAATCAAAATATCAATCGTCGTGCTTTAGTTCTTGGTGAAACATCAACGAGAGCAGTACCTATCGAAGACGTTAATGCTATGGAAAAGGTATTTAGTAACCAAAACTTTAGCGAAGTTGTTCGATTCCCAGATAAAACTAAGTCCGAGATTATTGCAAAAATGGAAGAGCTTTTCAAATCTTCTAGCGAAAGCGATGTGAACTATCTTTACCTTACCTGTCATGGAGGAGAAGATGGGACGATAGCCATTGGTAGCGATGGTCAGACATTTTCAGGCTGGGAATTGGCATCTCTACTGAAACAATATAAAGGTAAGTTTGTGGTTATGCTGGATTGTTGCTATTCAGGAACAATTATAGATGTAGGTAAGCCAGACAAAAAGGTTGCCTCCAAGTCTGAAGAAAGATTTGATGAACAAGCATTTTTGGCAGGTTTCTCAACAGGAGATGTAGCAAGCAAGAATGGTGAAATGCTTGATTCTAAATTCCTCGTACTATGTGCCTCTTGGAAAGGTGAAGAATCGTATAGTTTAGTCGGAGTAGGTAGTCTTGCCACCAGATACTGGGCAATGGGTACAGGTTGGGATTCACTTCAAAATAGAATGGTTTCGCCTATGGCAGACACCAATACTAACGGAAAAATCACTTTAGAGGAACTGTATCAATACTCTTATCCTCTAGTCCTTGAAGATGCATCAAGCAGTAATAAGGAGCAACATGTATCAGTTTATCCAAAAAACAGTCAATTTGTTTTATTCCAAAAATAAGGAGTTAAGAAAATGAAAGTATCAAAAAAAATCACATTATTTGGTTTGTCTCTAGCTGGTCTAGCTTTACTAGCTTTCCCTCATTCAGGAAAGGCATTTGAGCTTAAAGAAGTTTGGCATGTTAAAGGAGGAGTTGTGTATCAAGATGGCAAAATTCTCCGATTTAACAATGGCAATGAAGTAGATATCAAAGTCTTAGATTTGCCAAAAACTGAGAAAATCGAGTGGACGGTCAGTCTCAATGGTCAAGATCAAACTGTCAATTTCCTAAGTCAAGAAGTGGATAGAACCATCGGAGAAGAAGGACGTTACCTGAATTTCTATGTACCTTATGGCTATAGAGGAGATATCAAGGTAGAAGCTAAAAGCGGAAATGAAGTAAAAACCTGGTCCACAAAAGTGGTAGATGACGTATATAATGACGGTGGAAAGAGTGGCTACTACCAGATTAAAGAATCAAATGATCAATACACCTACCTTGATACTAAATGGGACTATCAAACCAAGACCTACACTGCTACCTTACCAGAGACTCTCAATGGTCAAAAAGTCTATGCTTGGGCAGAGGAATATGGTAGTATTAAACTTGTAAAACCAGGTGCTATCAGTCATAAATATGATGATGGAGGAGTCTTCAGAGAACTTTATCCAATTATAAAATCAGAAAGCTGGCTAAATCTAAAAAATAATCAAGGTGAAAAGTGGTACTATCAAAAACAAGGCCAATTAGTGCAGAACGATTGGGTTAAGGACAAGGGAACTTGGTACTTTATGAATGATAAAGGAGTTATGTTTAATCAAACATGGCTTCATCAAGGTAGCAACTGGTATGCCTTTAAATCATCAGGAGCTATGATTGCTAGCGATTGGCTATATGATAATGGCTCTTGGTATTACCTAAGCAATTCAGGTGCTATGGCGACAGGCTGGGTAAAAGATAGTGGCACTTGGTATTACCTAAACAACTCAGGTTCCATGGCAACAGGCTGGGTGAAAGATAGCGGCTCTTGGTATTATCTAAAGAACTCAGGTTCAATGGCGACAGGCTGGATCAAAGATGGCGGTCAATGGTACTATCTTGATTCAACTGGTAAGATGCTTCACAATACGTACACACCTGATGGTTACTATGTAGATGCCAGTGGCGCTTGGAAATAATCTAAAGTACACATTTTATTCCATCAGCTATTAGTGTACCTGCTCAGACTAAATATTATCAGAGGTACAAGAAAAATCTAGATAATAATACGAAAAGCGAATCGAAACAACAAATTCTGTTTTGTTCGCTTTTTGTTTAATCTGTTACATTTTGACATTTTCATTTAATTGTATATCCCCAAAAATTTACATTTTTATGTGAAGCATTTGATAAAAGGAGTATAATAAATTTAAAACTGATTGCATGTATATCAATAAGGAGGTCAAGTCTTTATGCTGAGAAAATTTGTTACTAAAAAGCACCTCGTACTTTACTTCTTTTCTATTGCCGTTACCTGGCTGGAAGCGATTATCGCACCAGCCCTTGTTCAGAATATTGTTGCTAGTTTTACCAATCAAGAACTAGGCCTTCTTTGGAAAGTTTTGATTTTAGGAATCCTTGGTAATCTCATCCTCTTACTAGGTTTGGCTGGGAAACGCTATTACTACGCCCGTTTGATTACTGACTTCAAATATGGAATCAAGAGTGCTATTTTCAAGCGATTTTTAAACAGTTATGAGATTGATGAAAAGGATATTTTGTCTGACCTAGAAAACGACGTCAAGCAACTAGAAGAAAGCTATATCGAACCAACCGTCATCATCATTTCTTCTCTTGGCTTTACCACTGTGTCTATTCTCTATGCCCTGTGGACCAATTTTTACCTGGGCTTGATTTTCATCCTCTTCTACTCCTTTCCTGTCCTCTGCAGTGCTATCGGATCAAAACGTTTGGATTCACTTTCTGAAAAGCGGTCCACTGTTAACCAGAGCTACTTAGCAAGCTTGACAAATTTTATTGGTGGTAGCCAACAAATTCGCCATTATCAAGGGCAAGACTACTTTTTTGCTCGCTATCAAAAGCAATTACAAACCAGTCTAGATACCGAAATTAACTATGAAAAGCAACGAACTTTAAACAGTCTCTTGATCAATAGCATCGATGCCTTTTGTTCTGTCACACCAATCGTCATCGGTGGCTTTATGACCTACTATAATTATTTAGATGCGGCGAGTTTTGTGGCCATCTATCTAGTTTCCCATAATATCGGCTATCAATTCCAAGAGTTGGCTTACTTTACCAACACCCGAAAAGCGACTCGAACGCTTCTCAACAAATACCAAAAACTTTGGGGCCAGTCTGACTTCATCTCACCTAGAAGCATAGAAAATATTTTCCCCATCCAACTTGACAACATCTGCCTTGAAAAAGAGGGGAATATCCTCCTGTCTCCGATTTCCATGCACATCAAGCAAGGAGAAAAAATTGCCATTACCGGGGAAAGTGGCTCTGGTAAGACGACACTACTCAATATCATTCATGGAGAAGAGATACCGACAAGTGGTCAGATTAGCTTTGCTGGTCAAAGCCTGTCACGTCAAGAAATCACGGACATTAGTTCCTATATTCTCCAAGATAGTCATTACTTTGACACGCTATCTCTGGAAGACAATATCCTTCTGGGACTGGATAAAAAACAAGAGACTTTAAATCATATCCTCAAAAAAACAGGATTAGAACATTTGAAAAATCGAATCCTTAGCAATGACAGTCTATCTGGTGGCGAGAAACAACGACTAGAAATTGCTCGTGCCCTCTATCACGATAGTCAACTCATCTTAGCTGATGAGATTAAGGCCAATCTTGACTTGGAAAATAGCAGAAAGATTAGTGACCTGCTCTTCTCCCTACCTCAAACAGTTATTGAAGTCATTCACCACTATACGGAAGAAGACTTAAAACACTACGATCAAGTCATTCACTTAAGCAAAGAAAAATAATACTCTATAACATACGATTTGAAAAAGCAAGGAACTCAAATTCCTTGCTTTTTAACTCAATATCAAACTGGCTACAATGGGGCTGACAAAGACATAGAGAATACCGGTGACACCGATAGCCAAGCCACCCATAGCTCCTGCTACAGAGCCGTATCGAAAGGCTGTTCCTGTTCCGACTGCGTGACCTGTCCCACCAAGGGAAAGACCAACTGCTACTGGATCGTCAATTTTCAACCACTTCAAAAGGGTTGGTCCGATGACACTGGTTAAAATCCCAGTTGCCACTACAACGACCAAGGTCACGGTCGTCAGACCTTGCAATTTTTCTGTAATTCCTACTGCCATGGCGGTTGTTACTGACTTAGGAAAGAGAGAAATGGCTAGGAAAAAGTCCATGCCAAAGATTTTAGCTACAAGGGCTGTGAAAGAGGTATTGACAACTACTGCTAACAGACTACCAAAGAGAATACTCCGAGCATGGTGCTTCATCAAGTGAAAACTCTTATAAAGCGGAATCCCTAGAGCCACGGTCGATGGGACAATCAAGTTGTTCAGATAAACCCCACCTTGGTAGTAATCTTGGTAAGAAATACCCGTCACTTTTAGAAAGATGATAATGAAAACAGCTGACAAAAGCAAGGGCGTTGTCAATGGATGGGGGAAGCGTCTGTAAATCAGCATTCCCACTAGATAAGCTAAGATAGACAGGGCAAGCCCAAACAGGGGATTGGAAACAAATTCACTCATTTGGCATCTCCTTTCTCATAATCTCCCTCAAACCGTCTCTTGATGAACTGAACCACTAGGGCGATGAGGATAATGTTGATGACAGCCGCAAAAAAGACAATCAAGACAATGGGCAAGAGATAAGGAGCAATCACATCGAACTTTTCCATGATACCCACTGCTGGCGGCAAAAAGAGAATAGTCATATTGGCCAGCAAGAAATTTCCGACCATGTTGACGTGCCTTGTTCTCAGCCACTTGAACTGCAGGGCTAGAAAGAGAATAATCAAACCGATAATACTGCCTGGAATGGGCAGATGAAAGAAACTGGAGATTCCCTCACCGATTAGAGAAATCACAAAGAGAATCATTAATTGAACATATAATTTCATCCTAAACTCCACGAAATAGACTTCTTGCATACCAGTTTACTCTTTTTTCAGAAAATTTCAAGGAAATATCGCAATTCTTCTCTCTTGCAAGGATTAGTTAAAAGTAGTATAATCATTGCATGCGCAATCATCTTGTGTTGTAGAGACAGTCAGTAATGACTTTGTGATTTTACTTTGAAAAGAAAGGAGAAAGCAATGAGCTATTTGGAAAAGTGGTTTGATTTCAATCGTCGTCAGAAAGAAATTGAAGGTCTCTTGGAAGAGACCATTGCCCAGCAGAGTGACCAAAGTCTGACCTTGAAAGAGTTTTACCTGCTCTACTATCTGGACTTGGCCCAAGAAAAATCTCTACGCCAGATTGACCTGCCAGATAAACTTCATCTGAGCCCGAGCGCTGTTTCTCGGATGGTGGCTCGCTTGGAAGCCAAAAATTGCGGTCTACTTAGTCGCATGTGTTGTGATCAAGATAGACGTTCTAGCTTTATCTGCCTGACAAGTGATGGGCAAAAGACACTGGCCTCTCTACAGAAGGCTGTCGAAGAAAGCTTGGAAACAGGTTTGGATTTCTTGATTTAAGATGATTTTAGAAAAAAGTTGCGTGCGCAATCATTTTTCTTGACATTCTCTTTTACAAGGAGTAAAATAAAGTCATCATTAAACAAAGGAGTTTTTAAAATGATTGAAATTACCTATCTAGATGCCAGCAAGAACGAAAGAACTATAACGTTCGAATCTTATGACGACTTTGATCGTTCACAACAAGCTTGCCTTATCGGCGTCGCAGACTACTACCCAGTCCAAAAATTAACTTACAACGGTCATGATTTGGACTACCATGGGACTTATGGAGATGTCTTCTTCTATCTCATGAAACAAGATTTAAGCCAATATAACTAAAAAAGGAGAAATACAATGGCAAAAGCAATTACAGATGCAACATTCGAACAAGAAACAAAAGACGGTTTGGTCTTGGTAGACTTCTGGGCAACTTGGTGTGGTCCATGTCGTATGCAAGGTC
>ERZ651108.1090-NODE-1090-length-12385-cov-7.645418_pt1 | contig 12385 bp, 9 predicted proteins | sample MGYA00512173_ERZ651108 | MGnify/ENA metagenome assembly ERZ651108 | reverse complement strand
CTGCTTCTGCTTTCACCTTAGAAAAGTTGGCAAAAATTTTATCCTCTGGAGTCTCAAACATCCCCTTACGACGGTGAGATGTTGAAACAATCTTACGTACCCCTTGGGCGTAGCTTTCACCAATAAGGTCTAAACTTTCTTCTAAAGTTTTAGGACCATCATCAACATCAAAAACAATATGTGAGTGAACGTCAATCACTTATTTTTCCTCCATCAAATTTTTGATAGCTTGAGAGGCACTTGCCACACTCGAATCATCTAGTTTCATCATGTAAAGACTAGAATTTGGCATAGCATAAGAGGTCAATTGACCAGTAGAACCAGTACCAGTTACTGCTTGAGACGTTACTGTAAATTTAGAGCCTGAATCAAGTTGTGTATTAGCCAAATCATTAATGGTATCCAAAGACATATTTGTCTGAACAGAGTCTTGAAGATTGTTAACGATTGAAGTAAAGTTTGATACTGAATCTAGTGAAGCCAACTTGTTTACAATCGCAGAAATCACTTTCTCTTGGTTCTTACCACGGTCATTATCTCCTCCATCCAAACTATAACGCTCACGAACAAAGCCAAGGGCTTGTTCAGAATTCATTTGGATATCCCCAACTGGGAAATCAAACTTCCCGTGAAGACTCGTGAAAGCTTGATCATTATGAACTGTCACACCACCAAGTTGGTCAATCAACTTAAGGAAAGATGTGAAGTTAATTCGTGCATAGTAATCAATATTAATGCCATAAAGATTTTCCAGTGTTTTTTCAGATGTTTCGACGCCATAAATACCTGCGTGGGTTAATTTATCATACTGGTCTGCCCCACCATCAGGAATCTTAACGTATGCATCACGTGGAGTAGTCGTCAAGAGAATCTTATGTGTGTTCATGTTAACGGTCATAATGATATTGACGTCTGAACGTGACACTGTTGAAATTGAACCGTAGGTATCAATACCACTAATATAAATATTGAAGACTTTTGAATCTACTTGTTTTGCAGAGTTGTTATTCTTCTTTTTAATTTTATAAGTATAGATTGTTTTTAGATTTGAAGAATAGTTACTATCGACAGACTCTAGTAGGCTAGCATAAGAGCCACTCAAGACCATAGCTTTAGATTTACCAGACTTAAGATTGTCATAAGCTTCTTGATATGAGGCAACATCCTCAACATTAAGATCAACCTTTTTGTCTTTCTTTAGAGCAGACATCAAGGTGTCGATATTGTTCTTATCAACCTTAGTTGGTGCTTGTACGCTAGTAAGCTGACTCACATCTTTGATGTCACTATCCTTAGGAACCACTATGCTCATTTCTACTTCAGAAAATGCAGCCGTCTGATTCATACGGTTAGTGATATCAATCATTTGTTTAAAACCAAAAATACCAACCAGAGAAACTAGCGAGAAGATAACCAATACAACCGTTGTCACTAGTGGTGATTTCTTAGTCTTCTGAAGGAAGATGCTAATAGCAAGAACTACCAACAAACCAATGGTGATAATGATGTTCAAAAACCTAAATGATAGGAAATTATAATTGAACATTGTGAATAATAAGATCAATGCTAAAATAGCATACAGAATGGTCAACCCAACGTTGACCATCCCCCACGATCTATTACTCGTACGTTTTTGCTTACGATTCGTACGCGAACTCATATAAATTGCTCCTAAAAATTAAAATTAGACATTTCCCATTATCATTATAACATTACTATAACTTCATTTCAATTGTCATTCTTTTTAAAAAAGAAGAAACCGTTTTTCATTATGATATCAAGCATTTAATTTCTATCATTTTTCATAATATTGTAAACTATTTTTCACATTTTTGGTGGTTGAACCTTAAATTGTCGGATATTTATCTATTTATTACAAGTCTTTTTCTTCCAAATATTTTTATTTTTTTCTAGTAGTTTGAAAATTTTTAACCTATTGATTCTTCGAGTAGATCTTAGTTACAACACAAAAGGACGACCTAATGGCGTCCTTTTACAGATTAGTCTGCAATTAGTGTTTCAAGACCAACTTTCATCATGTCAGTGAAAGTGTTTTGACGTTCCTCAGCTGTAGTGTCTTCATCTGGATTGACCAAACTATCAGAAATAGTCATGATGGCAAGAGCATCTACTTGGTGTTGAGCTGCAAGGTAATAAAGTGCTGCTGCTTCCATTTCAACAGCCTTCACTCCCCACTTACCAAGCTCAATGTTCTTTTCGAAATAATTTGAATAGAAAACATCAGAAGACAAAACATTACCAACATGTGTTGTCATACCGAGATCTTTGGCAATGTGGTAAGCCTTATCCAAGAGATCGAAACTTGCAATTTGTGGGAAATCGTATTGTGGCCAATCATTACGGATAATGTTAGAGTTTGTCGCTGCGGCTTGTGCTAGAACTAACTCACGAACGTGAACATCCTCGTTCAATGAACCAGCAGTACCCACACGAATCAATTTTTTAACACCATAGTCAACGATAAGCTCACGCGCGTAAATAGAGATCGATGGCATCCCCATTCCTGTTCCCATTACTGAGACACGTTCACCTTTATATGTTCCTGTGTAACCAAACATGTTACGAACCTCATTGAAACATACAGCATCCTCAAGGAAATTCTCAGCAATGAATTTCGCACGCAATGGATCTCCTGGAAGAAGAATTTTATCAGCAATTTCACCTTGCTTAGCAGCAATATGGATAGACATAGTTAAGATATAAAGGGCGACAGAGAACAAAGTAAAAATAGGAAACTGACGACGCATCGCAGATGCTAGACAGTTTATCTTTTTTACATAGTTCTCCGCCCGTATTCAGTTCAGCAAATACGGTTTACCCATCCTTTCTTTTATTGTTGTTATGAAAAGTTTTCCGCTCGTGTTCAAATAAAAACACACGCTCTGCCTTTCTTTTTTATTTAGTTTGTTAATGAATCCAAAAATGCGTACAATTTTGCATTCATTTCTTGATAATCGTAAGCACGAATAGCTTCAGGTTTTTCGACAAATGGCAATTGTTTACTTTGCTCTTCCAAAGCAGCTGCTCCATCAGCCGCAATCAAGAGATCGACTGCTTCTGGATCGAATTCCAAGTGGGCTTGGAAGGCATAGTGCTTGGGAGAAAAACGGACAATCTGACGTGGACAACCTCGACTGGTCGCAAGGACAACGGCATCATCCGTCAATCCCGGCATATCACCATGCCAGTGACCAGAATCAAAGCTGGCGCCAAACAAGCTGACATGCGGATCCGCCAATCCTTCAGGCGTTAAATCCACAGGATACACTCCAATTTCCCGCTCTGGACTGTGTTCATACTCCGCGCCATAAGCAACAGACAGGAGCTGCGCACCCAGACAGACACCAACGATGTAGCAATCCGCCTTCATTGCTTTTTGAATAAGTTTAATCTCAGCTTGCGGATCATAGTAAGGGAAGGTTGCGCGATCCTCATCTGGTGATTGTGGTCCTCCCATGACAATCAAAAAATCGATCTCATCCACTGTCTCAAGTAGAGCTTCTCGCTCGTAGACCTTGGACATCGTCACCTGATGACCACGCTCCTGCGCCCACTTTAGATAAGCACCCGGTACTTCAAAAGTTTCGTGCAAGACAAAATGCACTCTCATCGTTTATTCTCCCATCTATTTTGAATCACATAAGACATACTAGCAGCTAGTGCTAGTGGTAGAATCAAAGCCCAGCTCTGTCCTGTAAAACCAAGACTTAGGGCAATGGCAGTCAAGGGAGCTTGTAAGGTCGTCCCTAAAAAGACGGTCGCTCCAAGCAACATTCCTAGAGCAGGATCTAGGTGAATGCCAACGACTGTCAAAAGCAAACTCGCTAAGTAGCCAGATCCAATCCCCAAGGCAAATGACGGTGTCAAGGTCCCTCCGTAAGCCCCATTTCGTAAGAGGAGATAGGTTAGGAACCCTTTTACGGCCAAGGTCAAGGCTAGACTAGAAAGTGGCTGGTCTGATAAGAGGGTTTGGGCTAGAACCTGTCCATTTCCCATAAAAATCGGGTAAAAGATCACAATGCCAGCGAACACCACAAATGCTAAAGGCAGAGCCAAAAGAATGGTCCAATCCTTCCGCCGTTTGCGACTAGCCCGATTGGCTAGAAAACGAAAGGCCAGTGCCAAAGGAGTAAGCAATAGAGCCACTATGACAGCCTGGATAAAACTACTGGCTGACCAATGAACTGGCGACATATGATATATAGCACCATGTCCAACGATTGGCTGGGCAATCCAAGTCGCCAAATAAGAACTAGACAAGACCAGTAAGATATTTTTCCAGTGATAGGCCAACCCTAATGTCTCAAATACAAACAAGCTACTTGCAAAGGGAACCTGATAAACCGCAGCCAAACCTGCTCCAGCTCCACAAGCAATCAAAACTCTTCGCTCTTTGATCGTCAAGGACAAGACTTTCCCCAAACGACCAGCTAGAAGAGCCCCAACCTCACGTGGGGCTCCTTCTTTTCCGACCGAAGCGCCAGCTCCAACAATCGCAACCTGCATAGTTGCATGAAGGAGGTGGGCTAGGGGCGCTGGATCTCTATCTCCAACCAGGTCGATTTGCCTGCGAATAGAGAGAATTTTATAACGCTCTTGTAGAATATACCAAAAACCAGCTGCCAAAGTCCCTGTCACACATAAGACAAGAAATCTACGAAGTCCTCCAGCTTCTTGAAATTGCTGGAGCAGATCAGATCTCTCTTGGCCAAAAGCCAACATTTGCACGCCTTCTAGCAGATAATGACAGGCAATTCCGACTAGACCCGTACCTACTCCCAAAGCAAGAGTTGCAAAAAGCAAACGCCATTCGTAGGGCAGTCTTTGGAGTCGTGCTTTCATCATCTTACAATTCAGCAAGAATAGCTTTCAGCAAACCTTTGAAATCACCCTTGACACGTTCAGTCACTTCCACAACTTCTTCGTGGTTGAGTTCTTCTTGGAAACCAGCCGCAAAGTTAGTAATACATGAAATTCCTAGAACTTTCAAGCCAGAGTGGGCTGCCACGATAACTTCAGGAACAGTAGACATACCAACTGCATCTGCTCCAAGGGTCTTATAGGCACGAATCTCTGCTGGTGTTTCATAAGTTGGACCAGTTACACCGATATAGACACCTTCATCAAGCTTGATACCAAGTTTTTTAGCTACTTGATGAGCTACAGCACGGTATTCAGGTGTGTAAGCTTTAGACATATCAGGGAAACGAGGACCGAAATCATCCAAGTTTTCACCCATCAACGGATTTTGACCCGTAAAGTTGATATGGTCTGAGATAGCCATCAAAGTACCAGGACCATAACCAATACCTCCTGCAGCATTGGTTACAATGACACCTTCGCATCCGAGAACTTTCATCACACGTACTGGGAAAGTCACGACTTCCAGAGGATTTCCTTCGTAGAAATGGAAACGACCTTGAAGAGCCAAGACCTTGCGACCTGCAAGTTCTCCATATACCAATTTACCAGCGTGACCGACTACTGTCGAACGGCCCCAGTTTGGAATATCTGCATAGTCTACTACAACTGGATTTCCAATTTCTTCTGCCAATTCTCCAAGACCTGATCCAAGGATTAAACCAAATTCAGGCGCTTTGATTCCTTTATCTTTCAGAAAAGCAGCTGTTTCCTTGATTTTATCTAAGAATGTCATTCTGTGTCTCCTTTATTATTTTTTAGCATTTGACCGATTTTGTCAAAGGTTTTTGCGTTGCGAATGGTGATGTTGCGATAGAAAGGCATCTTGAGCAAGTACTTGTGATAAGCAGTCTTAGAGTAGGATTCTTCAGAGAATTTTCCCCAGAAAATACCAAGTTTTCCAAAATGAACGACTTCATCTTCCAGTACCAAGCTATCCACTTTCTCAATGACTTGAGCCACATCCAAGCCCTCTGTGTAGAAGAGCACATCTTTTCTAGCCAGGTCTTTGGTCCACCAATCTGGCAGATTCTCCAGCTCTGCTTCATAATCTTCCTGACTCAGCAAAGAAAAACTCTGAATAAATGGATAATGGGCTTCAAAGAAAGCCTCTAACTTTTCAACCAATTGAGATTTTGAGTCTGTCGAAGTAAAGAAAACATTGCCACTGTTGATGTAGGTTTCAACATTTTCCAGCCCCAACTCTGTCAGTTCTTGACGAAGTTGCGCCATGACAACCTTATTTTTCCCACCGACATTAATGCCTCGTACCAGTAAAGCATACCGCGTCATCTTATACCAATTTATCTAAGAAACTTTCCCCAATCATAGCAGTTTCCACACCAAAGTTATCGGCAACAGTCGCTGAGATATCTGCGAAATGTCCAACTGGAATGACACCATTTCCTTTAAAGGCAGGACTGTAAGCCAAAAGTGGGATATATTCACGAGTGTGGTCAGTTCCAGCATAGGTTGGGTCATTTCCATGGTCCGCAGTAATCAAGAGAAGGTCATTCTCTCTCATGGCTGCGATAATTTCAGGCAAGCGTTCATCGAACTCATGCAAGCAATCACGGTAACCATGAGCATTGCGACGGTGGCCGTAAAGGGCATCAAAGTCAACCAAGTTTGTGAAGGAGAATCCTTTTTCAAACTCAGCAAGCCCCATAGTCTTCAATAGTGTATCAATTCCATGGCTATTTGACTTGTTGTGTCCCATGTCATGATTGATTCCTGCCCCATTAAAGATATCGTTGATTTTACCAACAGCATAAGTATCGATACCTGCTTCATTGAGTTTATCGAGAACAGTTGGAGCAAATGGTGAAACTGCCAAGTCACGACGATTTGCAGTACGAGTGAAGTTACCTGGCTCACCTACATAAGGACGGGCAATGATGCGGCCTAGAAGGGCTGGGCGCTCAAGGGTGATCGAACGAGCGTATTCACAGATACGGTACAATTCATCCAAAGGAATGATGTCTTCGTGGGCAGCAATTTGCAAGACTGGGTCAGCTGAAGTATAGATAATCAACTCCCCAGTTTCCATTTGACGTGGTCCAAAGTCATCGATAACAGCTGTTCCTGAGTACGGTTTGTTGGCTTCACGAATGACCTTGCGTCCTGAGAATTCTTCGATTTTCGTCAAAATTTCTTCTGGGAATCCGTTCCAGAAAGTATCAAAAGGTTCAGTAATATTGAGACCCATGATTTCCCAGTGACCAGTCATCGTATCTTTACCAAGAGACACTTCCTGCAATTTTGTTGCATAACCAGTTGGGTTGCTTTCTGTCGGTACTGTTTTCAAAGGTGTTTCACGAGGAATATTTCCTAGACCAAGCTTAGCCATATTTGGCACATTCAATCCTACTGATTTAGAGATATGACCAAGGGTATCTGAAGCACCATCTGGCACACCTGCATTGACAAAGTCATTGGCATCTGGAGCAGCACCAATTCCTACTGAATCAAGAACGACTAAATGCATTCGGTTAAATTTGGACATAATAACACCACAAAGAGCTAAAATCTTTTCGAAATTACCTCTTGCCTTTCTATATTATTTAATAGTTTGAAAATAATTAATTAGTTTTCCTCATTAAAAGTGAGGGGAATAAAAATCGGACTAGGCCTTAACTTCAACGACCTTAACACCGTCTTTTCCTGCAACGATGACTTTGTTAACCATGCCATTGAACAATCCATGATCGACAACACCAGTCATAGCTTTTAGTTCTTCACCAAGAGCTACTGGATTTTCAATCTTACCTAAATCAAGATCGATGATATAGTTCTTCATATCTGTAACAAAGCGGTCACCTTGTTCCGTAAGTCGGAATGATGGCTTATAGCCCTTAGACTCAAAGACACGATACAGACGGTCAGCACCATATTGAACCACTTCAACTGGTAGCTTGAAAGCACCTAATTGATCAACCATTTTAGACTCATCAACCACCCAGATATATTCTTTTGTAGGTGTAGCGACGATTTTTTCCATCAAAAGGGCGCCACCGCCACCTTTAATCCCGTTGAGTTGAGGGTCTACTTCGTCGGCTCCATCAACAGTAACATCAATACTGTCAATGTCATCCACTGCCTTCAAAGGAATGCCTAAGCCTTCAGCTTGTTTAGTGGTTTGACTTGATGTCGTTACACCAACAACACTAAGACCTTCTTCCTTAATACGACGGCCAATTTCCTCTACAAAGAAGTAAGCTGTTGACCCTGTACCGAGTCCAACAACCATTCCATCTTCAACATATTTGGCAGCGGTTACACCAGCGATTTTCTTAAGTTCTTCCATGCTCGTCTCCTTGCATCTTTCTATAATAGTCGTTCAGAACAATTATAACATGTTTCACCAGTAAATAGAAATGATATGGGGGAGGAAAACCGAGCAAAAATAAAAACTAGATCCTAAATAGAATCTAGTTTTGATGGGGAACTAATTTAATAGCACCACTTAATCTTCTTTACGACGTTTGAAGAATCCTACAAAGGCTGCAAAAATCATTGAAAGAAGTCCAATAAATCCAGCATTGCTAGTGTGCTCACCAGTTTGTGGCAACTCAGCTTGAGGAACTACAGGAACTTCAGTATCTGGAGTTGGTGTAGTTGGTGGTGTCACTGGAGTTGGAGGAGTAACAGGTGTTGGTGGAGTAGTCGGTGGAGTTGGTGGTACCACGTGAGACTCCCTCTCAACGACATAGTTCTTGTGCCATACAACACTTGGTTTTTCAGGAGTTTTAGGTTCTACTGGTTTAGCAGGAACTTCAACTACTTTTGGTGTTGGTGGCGTTGGTGCCGTTGGACCTGTTGGTGGTGTTGGTTCAACCGGTTTTTCTGGAACTTCAACCACTTTTGGTGTTGGTGGCGTTGGTGCCGTTGGACCTGTTGGTGGTGTTGGTTCTTGTGGTTTACCAGGAACTTCAACTACCTCTGGAGTTGGTGGCGTTGGTGCCACTGGCTCTTTTGGAGGTGCTGGTGGTGTTGGTTCTTGTGGATTGATACCAACTGTTTTAACGACTGGTTTAACCGGTGCTGTTGGTGGTGTTGGTGCCTTAGGTTCTTCAGGTTTTTCACCTGGATTCTTAGGCAAACCAAGATTAGAGTTGATTGCAAACCAGTAAACTGTTGGTGCACCATCAGCATTTGCACCTTCAGCAGTAAATACCAAGTGACCATTAGTCATCTTGATACCTGCACCTCCATAGTAGAGGTAAGGTGAATCAGCGTTATCCCAACCCGTCAATTCTGATGTTGTCTCACCATTAAAGACTGCACCATGGTCAATGTATTGGTTATCATTGACTGATGTTACTTCTTTAGTGGCAGCATCATAAGTAACTGATGATTTTGGAATAGCGATGAATTGGTTATCACCAATATTTACATATTCTTGGTGGCGTGTTGATTGGTATTTTTTCTTAGGTGTGAATGTAATCAAACCAGTTTCAGCAGAAACACTGTATGAACCAATAACATCATCTTTATCACCAAACGTATAATCTTGGTTACCAAGAGCGTGGCCATTACCACTACCTGAAGCATTAAGAGTTGTTACATCAGTTGGAATTTCACGTGAGACAACCCATTCTGAACCATTCCAGTCAGTGATAGGAACCACTACCTTAAGTGGGTTCTCATCTGAAATGTTAACTGTAGCTCCACCAAAATCTGCGTAACCAGATTTTGTAACAACTTCACCGTTTTGGATTGCCAAAGTAGAACCATCTGCGTAAGGATTGTAAGTACCGCGAACAGTATTACCATTAACGTCTTTCGCTTCTACTGTAAGTGGACGTGGGCGCTCAGATGTTTCAACATATGCTGCACCGTTCCAGTGGTTAAGTGAGTTAAGTGCTACGATAGCATTACGCTCACTAAGGTTGAACATTTTACCATCTTTATCGTAAAACTCAACATCTACAGCTACTTTAACCGGTTTATCTTGATCAGTTGACGCTCCAACTGTCATAGTTACTGTTGGATCCTTACTGATTTTCGCGATACCTTTTCCGTCGTTTGATGGAAGGCTAACGATTTCGTAACGGTATACAACACGTTTGATTGCTGATGCTTCATTTTCAACAAGCATGCTTGATTGGTTCAAGCCATCATAAGTAACAACAAATTTGTCACCTTCTTTAACTTGAATCCACTCGTCTTCAGTGTTTGTCCAAGGGCTATTTGAAACAATGTCAGATGCTTGTAACTTGTTAGAGTCATATTGGAAAACATTACTTGTGTTAAGACGCTCTTGTGCTTCTTTTGTCAAGTAGTTGCTTACACCTTCAACTTTGTGTGTCGCATCGTTTTCACGTTGGAAAGTCAATTCTTGAACGACTTCAGCATCTTTAAGGTTACGATATACAGGATCATTCATGTATTTATCGTAAGCTGTTTTAGCATCTTGATATTGTTTAAGTGCTGTTTGGTAGACAGCTAATTTGTTTTGATACTCAAGGTACTCTTGGTCATATTTAGCTTTTTGCTCATTGTAGACAACCAAGGCAGCTTCGTATTTAGCTTTTGCATCTGCATTGTATTTTTCAATAGCTTGTTTTGTTTCAAGATCTGCTTCATAAGCTGTTTTCTTAGCGTTATAAAGTTCAAGATTCTTGTCATATGCTGCTTTTTCTACATCATATTTAGCTTTTGCTTCATTGTATGCTGCTAGCTCAGTTTGATATTTAGCTTCAGCTTCAGCGTTACGTTTTTCAGTAACAACTTTTTCAGCTACTTTATTATCATAATTAGCTTTTTCAGCGTTGTATTTGGCTTTATCGCTATTGTACTGAGCAAGAGCTGCTTCATAATCAGCTTTTGCTTGGTTATATGTTGCCAATTCTGCTTGGTATTTAGCTGCAGAAAGCGCATTTTCTTTATCAGCGGCTTCTTTTTCTGCTACCTTAGCATCATAAGTAACTTTCTTAGTCTTGTACTCTGAAAGAGCTGAGTCATAAGCTTGCTTAGCAATTTGGTATTGCTCTGAAGCTTTATCATAAGCTGTTTTTTCAGTATCATATTTAGCCTGAGCTTCAGCATTTGTTTTATCAGCAAGTGCTTTCTCAGCTAATTTGGCATCATAGTTTGCTTTTGCTTTATCATAGTCAGCTTTATCTGACTTGTATTGTTCTTTAGCCGCTTTATAATCAGAAACGACTGTATTGATTTTCTCTGCTTGTGCTTTATTATCTGCAGCAGCTGCTTCAACAGTTTCTTTGGTTTGAGCAGGTTCTTCCTTAACCTCAACCCCTTCGTTAGTTGCAGCTGTTTTTGCAGCTTCTAAGCTTGTATTTGTTACTTCACTCGTTGTAACAGTTGTGTTGCCTTCTTCAGTAACGTTAACAACTTTCTTTTCAGTTGAATCTGCTACGGCCGAAGTGCTTTCTTCAACAGCATCTGTTGCTTCAACTGCTGGTGTTGCTGAATCTGTAGTTGTTGCTACCTCATCAGCGCTTGCATTTGAAGCTCCTACTGCAAGAACTGCAGTCCCCAAAAGAACAGAAGCCGCACCAAGGCTAGACTTTCTGAGTGAATAACGTTGTAATTCCTTTTTCACCTTTTAAGTTACATCCTTCTATATTTATCTATGTTCATATTCTAACAAAAGAAAGAACCATGTCAATTTGAGATATCTCATAAAAACGCCCATTCCTTTAAATTCGATTAGATTCTTAAATTCAAATACTTTTTAATATCAAATTATTTGATAGACAAAACCCTATATTTAATAGCATTTTCGATACAAATAGGAGGTTTAATTTTATAATATCTAGTCCAATTCGCTTTAATGTTTTTTTATTGAAAAGATTATGAAAAACAATCAACTATAAGCTTTCATTTTACTTTTCATAGTGATATTTAGCTTTGGGATAGCTATTTCACCTAAATCATGTCCTCTCCTTTCCCCTATTAGTTTTAACATTCAAACTTATTTATTCCGATAATATGCAAAGAATAGGTAACAAAAAAAGACTAGACTGTCTTGCATGGCAAAACAACCTAATCTTTCATTTTATCTTATTAATGTTTACGTTTGCGAGCTGACCATAGACCTGTAAGTGCCATTGAAAGGAAACCTAAACCTGTTACAGATGCTAATTTTTGGTTAGAGTCACCTGTTTCTGGCAATACGGCGCTATTAGTTCTTTCTGCTTCTTGCTTAGCAACTACAGAAGAAGTTGGTGTAACGCTTGGTCCTGTAGGTGTTCTAGGAGTTTTTGGTTTTTGAGGAGTTGGTGGCGTCGTTGGTACTGGACGTGTTACGCGCTCAACAAGATAATTTTTATGCCATTTTACCTTAGGAGCTACAAGTTCTTTAGGTGAAACAGGTTTATTAGGAACATTAACTGTGACCATAGTTGGTGGTGTTGGAGCTGTTGGCTCTGTTGGTGGCGTTGGTGGTGTTGGAGCCTTAGGCTCTTCAGGTTTTTCA
>ERZ651108.1088-NODE-1088-length-12385-cov-17.073479_pt1 | contig 12385 bp, 6 predicted proteins | sample MGYA00512173_ERZ651108 | MGnify/ENA metagenome assembly ERZ651108 | reverse complement strand
GGAAGTCCAGCGAGTGGCCCATCGTGCCGTTATTGACGAGTGTAATTTCAAAAATATCGCCGACCTTGCCATGCAGAACCGGGGCCATGTTTTGCCCGTTGAAGGTCCACATGTGGACGGTTACGCCGGGGGCTACCTCGCGGTCGACCTCCTGCACCTCCAGGGTGACCTTGCGGACGGTCTTGCCATTCACCTGCGTGGCGGTGTTCGGTGCCGGGATGTTCGGGTCGCGGTACTGGTAGCCGCTACCGGGCGCCGCAGACATGTCAATCTTGCCGTTCGCGACCGTCATGAGGGTCGGGACGTTACCCGTCGCGGCGTGGTTGTGGTTGGTGTGGTCACCGGAAGCCACCTGCTGCGAGGACGCGCCGGTCACCTTCACCTGGAGGACCATGCCCAGGGAGCGGTGGCCCGCCACGGAGCAGTACGCCTCGGTATCGGCGGTCATGACACCGGCGTCCACGCTCTTCGTCTCGCCGGGGTTGATCGTGCCGGTGGTTGCGCCGTTATCGAAGGTCAGGTCGTGGGTCATGCCCTGATCCTCGTTGGTGACCTCGACGACCAGGCGGTTACCGGCGGGCACCTCCACCTCGGCGGGGGTGAAGCGGTAGTTGCTGGTTGCCTTCACCTGCACGGTGGTGGTCTGTCCGGTCGGCGTGACCGTCTGCGAGCCGGCGTTCAGGGTGGGCAGGGCCGCGAGGTTCAGCGCGGAGGGGTTCACCGCGAAGCCCAGCAGGAAGGCCATGGCCACGGCCAGGGCCGCCTGGAAGCTCTGCTTGGCGTGCGGGACGGGCTCGGGGGTGAGCGCCTCCTGGTTGAAGACGGGCTTCTCACCGCGGGCGCGGGCCGCCATCATCTCCTTGCGGGCGCTCACCGAAGCCTTCACACCGCGAATCATGAGCGGAATGAACGCGGCCAGGGCCAGGGCGCCCACGACGGCGACGGCAATCTTAATGGACTGGCCCACCGCCGCGCCGGGCATCATGAAGACGAGCAGGGCCAGGTTCACGGCGGTCACGCGGGCCGCCGCGAAACGGTTAAATTCCTTATTGGATGCGCGCACCACGGCCGGGCCGCCACCCATGCGCTGCGGAAGCAGGTAGCTCATCGCGCCGAGCAGCACCTGAAGCAGGAAGCCAACCACGAAGATGGGGGTCACGGCGCGCATATCCAGCTGCGCGAAGGGGGTGGTCGCCACCATGACGATGGTCGCCACAACGCCCACCAGGAACCAGCAGAAGCCCATACCCACGCTCATGGGCGGGTACTCGTTCGGGCGCTTGGTGCGCAGGGTGCGAACCATCACCCCGGCCACGAGCAGCAGGCCCAGCAGGTACACCACGAGGCCGGCCACGGCCACCGGGCGCAACCCGAAGAGCGCGCCGACCAGGGTCAACGCAACGCCACCGCACATGAGGTACAGGGCGCGCACGCTGTGGGCAAGCGCCTTATCCACCATCTTGGTGCGCAGCATGGTCGGCCAGAAGGTCACTAGCGTGCCAACCACCGTGATGCCAACGAATCCGAGTACGTTCACGGCCTCGTGGGCGAGCAAAAACTGCGAGTGCAGGGTACCGTTCAGGCTCGGGTAGGCCACCATCGCGCCGAGCAGGGCGCCCAGGGGCAGCAGCAGAGCCGCAACGATGTAGAAACGAATCGTCACGCCAAAGCGGGAAGGCAGGGCGCGGCGTACCTGGCCCATCAGGTAGATGCCGTGCCAGGCCACCATCGCGCCGATGACGAGGGCACCAATCACCGTGCAGGCGTACAGGCCCGGCACGCTCAACTGGCCAACCATGCCTACCATGAGAAGCACGATGCCCGCGTTCAGGGTGAAGATGCGGCCCACCTGGACCTTGCGCTGCTCGTCGGGGATCTTGATCTTCATGAGCGCCTCGGTGAAGTGCTGCGACCAAATCAGAATCGAGTTCGTAATCAGGCCGAGGGTCACCATGTGCACCATCAGCCAGCCGCTATTGGGGATGACGCGATGCAGCAGAAGCGCTGCGATGAGGGCAAACATCCAGTAGGAGACGGGCTTCGAGGCGCGACGATGCCACGTGCCGCGACCGGATGCGCGGCGCGCAATCTCTTCGGTGGTGAGGGAAGCGCCGGGAACGCCGGCCGGGCGCATGCCGATGCTCAGGCCGGAGGAGCCGCCTCCGGAGACGGCCGCACCGTCTGCCGCGCCGTTTGCTGAACCGCCGGGCGCGCCGATGCTCAGGCCGCCGAGGCTTCGGGGACGCTGGCCGTCGGGTTTGCCGCCGCCGGTTGCGTCGGGGCGCTCGCCGCCGTTGGGCTTCTCGCCGTCAGATGGGGTGCCGAGATGTTCGCTCACGCAATCACTGCTTTCACTGCTGGTTGTTCACGTCGGTACGTCGGTGTGTTTACGTCGGTGTGTTCGGGGGGCGCTCCGCATCCGCTAGACTCCGCGAAGGGCGCGTCGAGTGCCATATAAATCCATTATATTGCCCCATTTGTGCCAATTTTGAAGACAGTACGTGCGTATAAATGCGCTCTGCGGCCCGCCTCCTGAAGCCTGTGAATCTGCGCCCTGATGCATCGGATACACGCGCTTCGCGATACACTGTTATGGCTTGAAAACGCCGATGCCCCGCACTCTCACGGGGCATCCGAAACACCCCGCGCCGGGATCCGCAGCTAAACCCCACAGTAAGGACATCTCGTGGCCAGAACCGAATCCAAAACCCCGATTTGGGGCGTTATTGCCGTCCTAGCGCTCCTGGCGGTGGGCGCCAATTTCCTGCTCCGAATCCTGAGCGACCCCGCCAGCGGCATGGATTTCTCCATTTACCGCCTGGGCGCCATGACCATTTTCGATAACGAGGGGTTCACCCAGGACCTGTACTCCCCGACCCTGAACGATCACGGCGTGATTAAGCCGCCGTTCACCTACCCGCCGTTTGCGGCGATGCTGTTCCTGCCCTTCGCGTTCATGCCCCTGGTCGTCGGTAAGGTGCTCATGGTGCTGGGGTCCGTGGTGGTGGCCTGGTGGCTTTCCACCGTCATCTACAACTACGTCAATGCGCGCGGTCGCGAACTGCCCCTGCAACGATACTTTGGCCGCGTGGGAACTATCGCCGTGCTGACCCTTCTGGTGGTTGCAGCGGGTCCCTGGCAGCGCACCATCGACCTGATTCAGATCAACCCGTTCATTACCGCGCTGATTCTGGCCGATTTTGTGCGCCCGGCGACCCGCGTGCCGCGCGGCGTGCTGATCGGCATTGCCGGCGGCGTGAAGCTCACTCCGCTCGTGTTTGGCCTCATCCTGCTGGTGCGCCGCGATTGGAAGGGCATCGCAACCCTGGGTGCGACCTTCTTCGCCACGATTGCGCTGGGCTTCATTCTGATGCCCAAGGAGGCACCGGAATTCTGGTTCTCGGCGCTGACGAATCCTTCGCGCGTGGGCGGCCTGAACTATGTGGATAACATTTCGATTCAGGGTTGGCTGTTGCACTTCGGCCTGTCCGAGGGTGCCGCGAAGCCCGTCTACTATGCTCTAGCGCTCGTGAGCATCGTACTCACCGCCGGCCTGCTGTACCAGCTGGAACGCCGCGGTGCGGCCCTGGCACAGGTGGCGGTGACCGCCTCGCTCATGGTGGCGCTGTCGCCGATTAGCTGGTCGCACCACAACGTGTTGCTGCCCCTGCTGGCGGTTGTGCTGGTGCTGGATGCGTTCCCCACCTACTTCGCCCCGCAGCCGGCCTGGTTGCGCGTGGCTGCCGCGTGCTTCGCCTGGGTTGCCGTGCTGGGCCTGTATATTTCCCCGATGCGCATCGCCTCGTGGATGCACGGCTCCATGGACGACATGGAGCACCTGGCCGCCGGTGCGCTGGCGGTGTCGGCGATTCCGGCGTTCTGCCTGTGGGTGACGATGATGCTCTGGTCGGTTGCCGCGCTGAGCGCCCCGGTGCGCGGCGCGAAGGTTGAGCCCGTGCGGTACGGTTCCGTGCCCAACGATGCACCCCTGGGCTGGTGGGGTGCCCGCGCCCTGGTTACCGGGCGCGCCGAGTCTGTGCGTGCCGCTAATTCCCGGGAGGCAACCGCGTGAGCCACGCGAAAAACACTGAGAAGAACGCCGAAGATACCGAAAAGAATACAGGGGCGGTAGCGCCCGCTATCCCGTGGGCCTCGGCCCCCGCAGCTTCCACCGAGGCTGCTGCGGCTACCGGGTCCGTGTCGGCCGCCGAGCCCGCTGAGTCCACCCGGGCCGCGAAGCCGAAGGACCGCCCCGAGGAACCCGGTCACTCCGATGCATCCGAACGCGTTCTCAGCCTGCGCGAACGCTTCTTCCGCGGCGGCGATATCTTCCGCGGCGGCGATATTTGGGCGCACCTGGTGTTCATCCTGGTGGCCGCCTACGCCCTCAACTACGTCACCCACGCAGCCGCCGACGATATCTACGTCTACCGCCTGGGCGCGGTCTCCCTGGCCGACGGCCCCGACGGACTGCAGCTCTACAGCTTCCGCACGCGCGGCCTGCCCTTCACCTACCCGCCGTTTGCGGCTCTGCTCTTCTACCCGCTTGCGTTCCTCACCGAACCGCAGAGCATGATGCTGATTACCGTCATCATCGGCGTGCTCAGCTACGTGTGCGCCTACGCCCTGTACTCCTACGCGCGTAGCCGCGCCTGGCGTCTGCCCCTGCAGAAGTACCTGAGCTCCTGGGGCATGGTCTCGCTCATGGCGGCCCTCATTTGGGCCTGCGGCCCGTGGCGCCTCACCACGCACTTCGGGCAGATTAACGCGATTATCCTCGCCCTAATCCTGGCCGACTTCATGCGCCCGGCCACCCGCGTGCCGCGCGGCGTGTTGCTGGGTATTGCCGCCGGCATTAAGCTCACCCCGCTCGCCTTCGGCCTTCTGCTGCTCATGCGTAAGGACTGGAAGGGGCTTATCACCACGGCCCTGAGCTTCGCGGCAACCGTGGGTATCGCGTACCTCGTCGTACCCCAAGAATCGATGATTTACTGGTTCCAGGCGCTGCGCGACACCTCCCGCGTGGGCTGGTTCAGCTACTTCGATAACGTGTCTATCATGGGCTCCCTCACCCACGCGGGCCTACAGCACCAGCTGACCGCAACCGCCCTGTCGGTCGTGCAGGTGGCCCTGACCCTGCTCATCGTTCTGGTGACGGCCGTTCTGCTGATCCCGCTGATTCGCGCCCGCGCGGTTGTGTCGCAGCTGGCGCTGACGGCCTTCATGATGCTGCAAATCTCGCCGATTAGCTGGTCGCACCACAACACCTGGTACCCGCTGATGCTGGCCGCCGTCGTGGTGGAAATCTTCCCCCTGTTTTACCGGTGGGCAAGCTCGTTCATTGCGACCCTCGGCGTTATCACGGCGAGCGTGGCGCTGGCGGGCATGTACATTTCCCCGTACTGGATTGTGCTGGCCTTCGCCCCGCACTTCAGCTCGGATAACATCCTCATGGTGCCCGAGGGGTCGCTGGGCCTCATAGCGGGCACGTCCCCGTACCAGTTCATGTACGTGTTCACGGTGGTGACCTTCTTCGTGTACCTGGTGCACCGTCAGCGAATCAATCACGCAGCAGCCCGCGAGGGGGAACGCGTGACTGCCCTGGGTGCCGCGTACTAGAAACCGCCGCACGACCCGCGGTTGTGAAAGACCGCAGACGCAGAAGAGTCCCCGCATCCGATAGGGATGCGGGGGCTCTTCCAGTGTGCCGCCACGGGCTACGGGCGGCTAGTGGGTGCCGATGCTCCAGTCAGCCGAGGAGGTGCTACGCACCTGCAGGAGGTTCTTGCCGGTGCTCTTCCACTCCATGCTGCTCTTCATGTTCGCCACGCTGGTGCCGAACATGACGTCGCTGCGGCTTGCGCTCAGCAGCGCGAAGCCGCGCTTGCTGTCCAGGCCCTTCGCCTCGAACTCCATGGTGGACTCGCCACCGTCGTAGGTGAAGGCGTAGTAGTTCATGTTCGTGTGGAACTTCTCGCCCTTGGCGTAGTTCGGTGCGGAGGATTCGTCGTACACGCGAATCAGCCACTCTCCCTTACCGTTGAGCTCCAGCTTGCGGGTGGGGCTGGAGGGGTTGGTGGTATCCAGCCACGCGGTGCCGCGGATGGGGGTGCGGTCGACGGTCATATCGATGACGCTCAGGCCGGTGGAAATCTCACCCTTCTCGGTGAGGCTGGTGATGTAGGCGCGGCTGCTCAGGTCGTCCGAGGGCTTGAACTCGTAGTAGACGATGCCCTTGGAGGCGTCGCCCTTCACCTTTTCGATGTCGATGTTCTTCTTATCCTCGGTGACGGTCTCCTTGTACTCCTTGTACTCGCCCTCGGGTAGCTTCGCCTCGGACGCGGTGGTCGAGGACGAGCCATCCGAAGACTGCGCGCTTGCCGAGGTGGAGGTGCCGTCCGCCTGGTTCGAGCGGTCGGAGGAGCCCGAGCCGCCGCGCGGCAGGAGCATCACGATGACCAGGATGAGGACGATCAGCAGGGCCAGCGCGGCACCGATGATGCCCAGCAGCTTGCCGCTGAACGCGCCCTTCTTCTTGGTCTCGGTATCGGCGGGCTGGGAGTTCTGCTGCTCGTGCTGAGACGCGGAATCCGTCTGGGGGACGTAGGGATTGAACGCTGCGGCGGGCTGAGCCTGCTGACCACCCTGCTGACCTGCCTGGTCGGACTGGTTTGCATGGCTTGCCTGACCGGTCTGGCCGGCGGGCTGGTAGGGGTTGTAGGGCTGGCCGCCGTGCTGCGGGGCGAACTGCTCACCCTGGAACTGGCCGGGCTGACCGCCGAAGGAATCGGCGGCACCCTGGTGCGGGTTCTGCTGGCTGGAGAAGTCCTGACCCGCGAAGTCCTGGCCAGTAAACTCCTGGCCCGCGGGAGCCTGCGGAGCAAACTCCTGGGCGGCGAAGGCCTGAGGAGCCGCGACGTCGGCGGGGGCCGGGGCGCTTGCCTCGGGGGCCTGCGCGGGCTGCTCGGGCGAGGAGTGGAACTCAATTAGCGGGGAGTTCTCGACGGAGTGGGGCAGGGAAGCCTCGGCGGGTGCGGGCTCCTCAACCGGCTCGGCGGTCTCGGCCACGGGCTCTGCGGGAGCGTCTGCGGAGACGGGGGCCACGGGAATCATCGGGGCGGCGGGGGCCACCTCGGCAATAACCTGCTCGACCACAATCTGCTCGGATACGACGGGTTCTGCGGGGGCCTCTTCGACCGGTGCCGGAACCTCTGCGGAAATCTCGGTCGCCTCAACAGCAGGCTCCGCGTGTGCCTCTGCGGCAGGCTCGGAGGCACCCAGCGCCTCGGCAGACTCTTCCGAAATGAGCGGCTCCAGGGGAGCGTCATCGACATCGATGGGCTCGGGGTCGGGCTCTTCGACCCACAGCTGCCAGCCGTCGGGGACGGGACCCCAGGCCGGGTCGGGGCGCCAGGTGGGGGTGGGGGTCCAGCCTGCGGGCGGGGCGGGCCAATTGGGCGGCGGGTTGAAGACGAGTGCCATAAGAAAGCAGCCTTTCTGGTGCTGAAAACACCCCGGAAGAGCGGTCATCAGCGACTATGTATATGACGTGTATTATCGCTTCAAATTATGGCACAGCTTTATGGGTAATAAGCCTTGCCTGGTCGTTTTTGAGAGGATTCACGGCATACTCTTCACTTTCGTAACATTCTGCGTTAATCCGCGGTTCAAGATTGGGGTTTGAGCTTAGGTTGAGGGTTTTGCGCGCGGTGCGCGATGCAACCGGAGCGGCAGGAACCCCCGCTCGCGTGACACCTCGTGTCGGTGTCCACCCGAGCTGCCCGGCTAGGATTAAGGCATGAACACAACGCCGCCCCCCACATCCCCGCAAGCACTGTTCGGCCCCGCAGCCTCGGGCCGCTCCTCCCGTACCGACGGCCTGGCCTACCATCGTCTTTCCCACGCCGACCCGGGGACCCGCTGGTACTCGCCCCTACTGGAGGGCCTAATCGGCATCGCCATCTTCATCGGCCTGTCCCTCATGCTGTCGCTCCTCATGGCCGCGGCTGCTATGGGTTCGGGTCTTTCCCTGCGCGAGATTACCGAGAACCGCTCCCTCGTTATGGAACACCCGGCGTTGTTCGCCCTGACCTTCCTCTCGCTCATCGCCATTGTGCCCTCGCTCTTTCTGGCGCGCCTGGTCGTGGGCCCGAAACCCTGGGGCCTGATTCACTCGGTGGCGGGCCGCCTGCGCCGTTCACTCCTGTTGCCGTACCTGGGCCTGGGCTTCGTGATCTACGGTATCTACTACGCAGTGATGGTGGCGGTGAGCGGTGCATCCCTGCCCGATTATCGTTATTCGCAACCTTCACAGGTTGAATTTTGGGTTATTGCGGTGCTGATTCTGCTTCTGGTGCCCGTGCAGTGCTACGCGGAGGAGCTCGCCTACCGCGGGTTCATGATGCAGACGCTGGGCCGCTGGATTCGCACCCCCTGGCTGCCGATTGTGCTGCCGGCGGCGCTCTTCATGTTCTCCCACACTTACGATGCTTGGGGCCTGGGCTTCGTGTTTGCGATGGGCGTGTACGCCGGGTTCCTGTGCTGGTACACCGGCGGCCTGGAGGCCTCCATCAGCCTGCACGTGGCCAATAACGTGACCCTGCTGTTGCTCTCCCTTGTGGCGGGTCTGGATCCTTTCGCCTCCGAGGGCGTGGCCCCCATGGATGCGCTGCAGGGCATCGCCCTGGAGGGCCTGTACGTGGTGCTCGCCTGCCTGATCTTCAACGCACGTGCTCGCCGCGGCGAGGTTTCACGTGAAACGCAACCGCTCAAGGTTGATAACTAGGGTCTGCGATGACCGGGGCCCGCGATACCCAGCGCATGCGGCGGGTAGCCCTCGCCCGACTATCTGCCCGCCGCCGCCCCATCCGGGCCCCATCTGGACTTTCACCCCGACTCACCCCGTCAACACCCAAGAAAAGGTAGGGTTAAACCATGACTGTTGATGCTGTAAAGAATATTGAAGACCTCGCCGCATTCGTGGCGGATTCACCGGTCTCGTACCTCGCCGCGCGCACAGTAGCGCGCCGCCTGCAAGCAGCAGGCTTCACCGAGCTCGTAGAGACCGAAGCATGGGACCCGCAGGTCGCAACCGGCCGCCACTTCGTCGTCCGCGACGGTGCGATTATCGCCTGGGCCGGTGGCGCGAAGGCGCAGAAGGCAAGCGGCTACCGCGTGCTGGGTGCGCACACCGACTCGCCCTCCCTGAAGGTCAAGCCTTCCTCCTCCATCACCACGAAGGGCTGGCACCAGATTGCCGTCGAGAACTACGGCGGCGCACTGCTGAACTCCTTCCTGGACCGCGAACTGTGCGTGGCGGGCCGCCTGACCGTCCTTGAGGGTGGGAAGCTGAAGGACCGCCTGGTGCGCACCGGCCCGATTGCGCGCATCCCGCAGCTGGCGCCGCACCTGGACCATAAGCGCAACGAACTGGTGCTGGACAAGCAGTTCAACATGTACCCCGTGTGGGGTGTGGACCCGGCGGAGAACGACGTGCTCGGCTACATGGCGAAGCACGTGATTGACGGCGAGCCGGTCGACCCGGAAAGCATTGTGGGTTACGACCTGCTGTTCGCTGATTCGCAGCCGCCGCGCCGCTTCGGTGCCGATCAGGAGCTGTTCGCATCGGGCCGCCTGGATAACCTGTCTTCGGTGCATGCGGGTTTGACCGCCCTGGAGCGTTACGTCGCAGATAACGCGGACGAGCACGCCACCGAGACTGTGATGCTTGCGGCTTTCGACCACGAGGAGCTTGGCTCTGAGTCGCGTAGTGGCGCGGCTGGCCCGTTCCTGGAGGATATTCTGGTGCGCCTGTCCGCTGCGCGCGGTGAGAGCACGGAGGAGTACCGCCGTTCGGTGGCGGCGTCGTTCTGCCTGTCGGCTGATGCCGGTCACCTGGTGCACCCGAACTATCAGGGTCACCACGACCCGACCGTTCAGCCGCTGCCCGGTGGCGGTCCGCTGCTGAAGATTAACGCGAACCAGCGTTATGCGACGGATTCGGTGGGTGCTGGCGTGTTTGCTGCGGCGTGTGCGAAGGCTGGTGTGCCGTATCAGGAGTTCGTGTCGAATAACAATATGCCGTGTGGTTCGACGATTGGCCCGATTACGGCGACTCGCCTGGGTATGCGCACTGTGGATGTGGGTATTGGTTTGCTGTCGATGCATTCGATGCGCGAGATGTGCCATGTGGACGATATGGCGTACATGACGCGCGCGGTGGAAGGCTTCTTCCGCCTCTAAATTGAATCCCGCTGAGGTATGAACAGCTGGGGAGTGGGCGCCGGGAATGTAGGGTTCCCGGCGCCCTTATTTTTTAAAAATTTTTCGGGGGTGTCCACGAAGAGTGACGAGGCAAGAAGTAATATCTGGGTTTTCCTCATACAATAGAGAGCAAGTAAGAGTAAACGCTAGATTGCATTTCTAAATATTTTGTTCTTCTTAGGAGAGAAATTTTATGGAGAACCTCGATACTAATATTGACCCAAATATTCCAGAATCACGGGATAAGATTGCTGCGTGGGTTAAAGCAGTGGGGGATAGTGCAGAATCACAGGGGCTAGAAGTTAAAAGTAGCCTTGAATTTTCTAGAAGTGAGCGTAAAAAATCATTTGCGAAAATAACTAAGTTTATTTTGGCATCCGCAAACCGTGACCAAAATCATGCAATGAGAGACTACCGGGGATATGGAGTGATGCTCATTGGTGTTACTAAGGATGAGGTATGCGGTCTTGAGAATATACCAGAGCAGCATGAGTTTGAAGGAGCTGCAAGAAGCTATTTTGGGTCCGCAGTTCCAAAGTACCGCTTTGTGACTCATGCTTTCGAGGGCAAAAATCTTCTGTTTGTAATTGTTGATCCTCCAGTGAATGGGCAAGAGATTTATGTATGCTCTGGAAGTTACGACGCTGATAAGCGTGTTGATCAGCTCAGGGATGGCGCGATTTATTGTCGTGAATCAACGCAAACAATCGAGGCAAACTCTGTTCAAGTTCGCGACATGATTAATCGATTGCTTGGTGGATATGTAGATATTAATTTGGGTGTATCTGAGATTTTTGCAGGACCTCGTGTTGATGCTGATTTTCTTAAAAACTTGTATTCTTACCCCAAGGAAAAATATAATGAATTCTTGCGGAAAAAAACTATTGAAAATAAAAGATCTAATTCATTATGGGGAAATAGCTGGATAATAAAAGATCCTCTACATCATATATCTGTTAAGGATATGCTTGAAGCGTATAGAAATGATGAAAAACGATATGAAGAATGTTTTAATAGGCTATTGGAGTTAAATCTTAAACCAGCTATATTCTCGGTCATCAACACTGGAAGCAAAGTGCTAGAAAATCCTTTCATTGAATACAGGTTCTCAGGAGATGTCTATTTGGTAAATTTGGAGGATGAGGATTATGAATGTAAAGACTTTGAGATATTTCCATTCATGGCGGTACCACAATACTATTTCATGCGCCCCTATGGGTTAATGAATATTAGGTCATCGAACTTTACTCAAGTTGGTGATTCGAGGGTTGTAACCTGGCGACCTGGTTCTATTAGTCCCGGGCAAACTGTAACTTCAGAAGAGGACAATATTGGAATATTTGTAAATGGAGATAATGTGAATACGGGTGTTTTTTATCGTGTGACTGACCCGAATCTCCAGCGCCCCATTGAGGGGGAGATTAATGTAAGTATGATTAATGTTGACCCCTCTAACATCTTTGAAAATGTTGAGTTTTGAAAAATGAAATTGAGGGCTTTCCTAATGATTTTAAATAATTATTTATTTCCTTAGTTAATTTTTAAACAATTTCCGCTATACACCTTGCTCGTTTCTTGAATAGGGAGTGTGAAGGGCGCCGGGAACGTAAGGTTCCCGGCGCCCTCATTTTTAATGAATTTTTCGGGGGTGTTTACCTCTTGAATAGGGTCTATGGGTGCTGTAAAGTAACCCACAATACGTTATACACGTGTTGCAGACTACTTGTTTTTGAGAAGTTTTCACCAATGATGGTGCGCCATCAGCTCGTCACCGGCGTAGCGAGCGAACCCCAACATGAAAGGCGGTTCCCATGTTCTTCGATATTTCTCTGATTCCGCTGGCGGTTTTGATCCTTGTGGGTCAACTGAAAAAAAGCACCACCAAGGTTGCTAAACAACCCTAGCTATCAAAAGGAGAGGGAGCAGGTGCTAAAGCACCGGCGCATCCTGGATACGCTCGGCGTGAGTTTTGCTCTTGTCCTGATGATTATTCAGTGGGGTAACGCCTCGTTCTCGCTTGCTTTTCATGCGTTCGTTATTTGGTTGATTCCCAGCCAGCTGTATGATCTCTGGCAGAAGTTCAATGTGCCGCGTGGGGTACTCTTCGCGTGTGCTGTCGCGC
>ERZ651108.1083-NODE-1083-length-12426-cov-4.802603_pt1 | contig 12426 bp, 11 predicted proteins | sample MGYA00512173_ERZ651108 | MGnify/ENA metagenome assembly ERZ651108 | reverse complement strand
AGTTACACCGGCTATAACTATAACACCTGCAACACCTATAACACCAGGTACAAGTGTTACACCAAGTACACCTACTGTGCCAGCTACACCAGCTAAACCAAAAGATTATGGAGAACTAAATGCTATATATAGAAGTATAGTTACTGCTGATAAGGTAAAAGAATTTAAAGTATATAATAATGATGAATTAAAAGGTTTCTATAGATATTTAAGAGACATTTATGCAAACAGTCCTTATACAACAACTATAGGAAGCTCATTAGATAATCTATCTATGTTAAGAGAAAAAGCTCTTTTTGAAATAAAACCTAACTTAAATAAATGGGCAGTAATGGGTGGAGCAGTTTATAATGATAATGAAACTAAATATAAAGCTAGTACAACAGAAGTTGATACTAAAACAACAGGGGCTTATGCTAAGGGAGAATATGGATTAAAAGAAGATACAACTTTAGGCTTAATATTAGGTGGAACAAACTCAAAAACTGACTTATCAACTGGAAAAATTAAGGGTTCATCAGCATATCTCGGAGCATATGCAAAGAAATATGTAAATAACTTTAAATTTACTTTAGGAACAGCTGTTGATTTTGCTGAAGATAAGGTTAAAAGAGATGCGATAGGTTATGAAGGAATAATAGAAACATCTAGATCTAGTGCAAAACAAAAAAGTAGAGCTTTTGACTTATATACAGAGCTAGCTTATTCAAAGAATCTAGGAAATAATTTCTATATTGAGCCAAAGTTTGGACTTAGCTATAGTAGAGTAAGACGTGGAGCAGTAACAGAAAATGATGGAATCCTATGTTTTCACTTACTTGTGGGAGCTAAAAATTAAAACAATTGAACTTTCCACTTCCAAAGTCGAAGATCCTGTAAAGAAAACTGAGGTTAAGCCAGTTGTCGAAGTAACTGAATCCTTATCCGATCTTTACAAATATTTTAAATAATAAGGAGCTCTATTACAATGCCTAATTTTGATCTTAGTAAAGGCCCTAATCGCTTCACCACTGGTTCTAACGGTAAAGTATTCAAAGGCCTTGGCTTCAAAGCTTTCAATAATGAAGAACGTCGTGTAACACGTACTCAAGTTCGCTTGAACACTGCAAACCATGACACTTCTAACGTATCTTACTGGTTGGATTCTCGTTTGCCAGTTGCTTTTCGTTATAACTACGCTGAAATGTACAACCAATTGGTTATTCCAAAAGGTCGTATCGTAGCCGTAGATCCTGACGTAAAATCTGCAAAAGAAAATCCTGAAATTTTCTTAAACGTATTAACACTTGCTAACGGCGGTTCCCCTGTTCGTTTGCGTAAAGCTGGCGATACTTATAATGCTGCTACTGGTCTTGTTTCTCCTGTCGGCGTTGGTCAACCATTGGAAAACATCGATGTTGAATGGACTCCAGTAAATGCTGCAGCTTATACTGCTGACTTCTATCAACCATTTGCTGGTGGTAAAGGTCCTCGCGCTTTGGCTACTGATGCTGGTTTAGAAAAAGATAAAGTTACTGGTCTTTTAAAAGAAAATGGTAAACCATCTATGGCTCATCGTGCTGGTAACGTGCCTATCGGTATCATGTCCCGTAATGAAGCTACTCGTGATGAAAACGCTTGGAACGGTATGACTCCTGGTGCTATTAAAACTGACGTAATGGTAGAATTGCCTCATTTCTTATTTAAAGATAAAGCAGAGCAAAACCCTTGGGGTAGTGCTTATGGCGCATTCTTGCCTGGTGACCTAGTAAAATCTGATGAAAACGGCCGTGTCGTTAAATCTCCATTGTCCGACGAAACTCTTCTTGCTGCTATGACTCCTGCTGAAGTTGAATTTGAACGTCAACAAGTTATCGGTCAAGTACACGAAGTAAATCCTAACTTGGTTCCTGAAGGTTCCACTAAATGGATGAAATGGGCTATTGGCGATCAAGAAGAATTGGCTCAATATGCAGCTGATGGCTATGGTCGTTCTTACCGTCGTGGTGAAGATGTTTATGAAGATTATGCTTACTTCCGTGGCATGGACAACTACGAATATAATTCCTTGTATTCCAACCATGACTTGAACATGAATGCTTCCAATAATAAATTGGACATTTACGATTCTCGTATGGGTGCTAAATATGAATATATCGGTATTCCTGGCTTAACTGATGGCCGCAATGTTGCATCTACTGAACTTAAAGACGTTCTCGTAGGTCAAATGCATGCTGCTGAAGCTGGTAAAGAATACTTAGATTTCAACTTCCAAGTTCCAGATCGTTTTGTAAAACCTGGCACACTTCAAATTTCCATTAACGGTTCCGCTTACACTCCTGTAGTAAAAGGTGGTTTAATCGCTAATGCATTCGAAGTAGTTCACTATAATACAGAAGATAACTTGCTTCGTCTTAAAGTTGTAGATCGTGCTGCAGCTGACGCTATTATTAAAGCAGGTCCTAAAGAAACTGTTGATGTGAAAGTTTCTTATACTCGCGAAGGTCTTGCAGGTGTTCCTACATTCATGGATTGGGACGGCTGTGTAGGCGCAGTTAAAGTATTGTTGCAAAAATAATAGGAGTAACGCATAATAATGGCTATCAATATTAAAGAATTTTTGGAAGATGTTAATACGAAGCGTTCTGCTGCTGTTGAAGCTGCTAAAAAAGAAGGCTTGTCTCCAGAAAAAATTACAGAATCCGTAAAAAAATATGACATGATGAAAGATATGGTCGGCAAATTAAATAAACAAAACTTGTCCGATAAACATTTCTCCATCAAAGAAACAATTATGACAACAGACGTAGTTGATTTAGTTCCTCGTATCATCGAATCTAAAATGATCGAAGCTGAAGATACTCAATCTGTTATCTCTCCATTCTTCACTAAAGTTCAAGCTGGTAACACTAACGGTACTGTAGTAGTACCTATCATCGGTGAATTGCAAGCTCACGAAGTTGCTGAAGGTGGCGCTTACAACGATGAAGCTGTAGAAATCAATACTTTGGAATACAATTCCATCGAAGTTCGTCCTAAAAAAATCGGTCTTAAAGTAACTCTTTCCGAAGAAGTTATCATGGACTCTTACTGGGACATCATGGAAGCTAACCTTTCCCGTATTGGTGGCGCTATGGCTCGTTATAAAGATGAATGGTGTGCTCGTGAATTCTCCGAACACGGCCATGTAGTATTCGATAATGCTTTGGCTGCTCAAAACCCAGATGCTGCTACAACAGGTCTTGGCGAAGATTCCTTGCCAAACAATACATTGTCTGTTGAAGACTTTATGTCTATGTGCTTGGCATTGATGGCAAATGATAAGACACCAACAGACGTTATCATGCATCCACTTTGCTGGTTAGTATTCGCTCGTAACGCAATGGTAGGTCAAGGCTTAACATTCGGTGCTATGGGCGCTATGAATGTTAACCCATTCGGCACAACTCAAGGTACTGGTGGTTTCGCTGGTTTATCTAACAACATGGGTCCTCAACAATTCGTATTGAACGAATCTCAAGCACGTTTCAATTTGCCAATGCCAATTAACGTAATCTTGAGCCCACGCGTTAAATTCGACAAACAAAACAAAACATTTGATATGTATGTTATCGACCGCAACAACATTGGTGCGATCGTACAACGTGAAGACTTGTCCGTTGAAAAATGGACTAATCCTGAAATCGATGTTCGTATTATCAAAGCTAAAGAACGCTATGGTATCGGCATCATGGATAACGGTAAAGGTATCGCAGTTGCTAAAAATATTTCCGCAATGCCATCCTATCCACGTCCAACTGTTGTTCGTGTAACTGAATAATAGTAGTTAACTGGAGGAGCTTTTCGGAGCTCCTCCTTTTTAATTTAAATAAAAGGAATTTATATAATATGAAACAACAACATGAAGTAATTGCCATTGTTAAATTGGCCTCTGGAGAAACTGGCTATTGGGATCGCTTGTCTCGTATGCGTTTATCTCGCAAAGAGCCTTACGGTTTCATCCATGAAAAGATGGATTTAACTAATATTCGTAAATCCGTTCGCATGGGTCGTCTAGTATTAGTATATGGAATCCTTCCAGCAGAGCAAGGTACATATTCTCCACTTATTCGTAAATTAGTTAAATCTACTAATTATGATATCGTTTCTTCTGGTTTCGTTAATCCAGAAGAAGCCAAAGAAAAAGTAGCAGAAGAAGCTAAGCGTGCTGGTATTATTGCTGAAGCTCCTGTCGTTAAAACAGAAGCACCTGTTGCTGAAGTTAAAAAAGAAGAGGTGACTGAAGATGGTTTGCAAGAAAAAGGGCAAGAAGGGTTGCAAGTAGAATCTGAAGCGAAAGCTGTAGAAGTTGAAGCGGTAGCTGAAGAAGCTCCGGAAGAAACTTCTGAAGAAGTAGAGTCTACTGAGGAAACTTCCGAAGAAAAACCTAAAAAACGTGGTCGCAAAAAAGCTAGTAAATAAGGTGTAGCATGTTTAAAGAATTTGCTTTGGTCGACATGGCCGTTAATCCTATTGAAAAGCAAATCAAACTTTTCTTTACTGGCAATGTCGATCCAGACACTATTAATAGCGATACAATCGCTATGGTTCATGCTGAATCACAAAAAATTTATCGTTTAAAATATCGTACAAGTAAAAAATTAGTTATTATTACTGTATTGGACGACGTACTTCCCAATGAAGAATATCGTCTCGATATTAACAGAACGATTAAAGATATTACTGGTGCACCATTACAATCCAGTTTAATTAGACACGTATATTTTAATACAAGTATTTATTCTAACGTAAGAATTCTTAGCCCTGCTAATCATGAATTAGTCGATGGTACTTTTAACTGCCAATGGCAAGAAATACTTCGAGACAAACGAAGAAAACCTGTATTAGAATATCGGCTCCAAATTGCTGATAATAGTTTATTTAACCCTGTTGAAATAGATACAGTAGTAGTCGAAAAACAACAGATTAGTTTTCCTAAGTTAAATAAACAACAACAATATTATATTAGAGTACGTGTCGAAAAAGACGGTGAGTTTGGTGCATGGTCTGAATTGGCTACGTTTACTTATGATGGCCCTGAGCGTATTAAAGATCGACTCGAAAAAGCCGAAGAAAATCCTCATAAAATAGATCCAGTATCTATTTGGGCACCATATAATTACAAACGCAATATGCATAATAATAAAGTTAATCTCGATCAAAATCCTACGCCTTCTGGCTCTATGACAAAAGACGAAATTAACGATGCTACTTCTTTAGGATTATCTAATGAAGTAGTAAATGCATCTGGGAATACATCGACAACAGCATTAACGCCTGAAACAATCGAAAAGATTATGAAAGACGGCAATGCTAATAATGCAGCGACGACTATCAAATTAGCCGATGGTACTGTTATTACAAGAGCGACTGCTGGTCAACCTGGAGTCGTAGTCGACGAAACTCCTGCCGATCAAGATATTCGACCAGTAATTATTCAAGAATTAAAAGTTATCCAACGTCCTAGACAAGGTACTGACGATGGATTTGTATTTGAATTCGATGCCGAAATTAAAGATGAAGGTATTCTACAAAATATCGAAATCATCAGAAAGGATTTCTAATGGCAGAACCTTTTGAGTATACGATATTTGGTAATCGTTTAGAACTTAAACCTGTCGGCGGGACTAAGCCTGATTCTTTATACGAAATTAGAATTAAAAAATTAGAATCTGTCGACGGGAAAAAAGTATTAAAGTATAAAGTCTATACGGTAGCATCAGAACAAATTAGTAATTTTTATACGCTCGGCGACGTTAATTATCTAATCAATGTATTCGATGCTAGCGATACAGAAGTATTATACGCATTAAAAGAAGCAAGTCGGTTTGCTCAGTTTCTATTAGATCAAATTCCTGGCTATGAAAATAGAGCCGACTTGCCTTATCTTTTACAACAATTTTGTAAATTAAGAGCAACGTTAAGTCTTGTTAGCAAACATGCTGTAACGACTTCTACTTCTGGTAAGATATCCGGTCATATCGGTAATATTAGTTTTGGCTCGACAGAATCTGGTGGTTCTAGTTCCTCTAGTTCTAGCGGAAGTGGAGCTCCATCTTTATCGGATTTAATTAAAATGATTAAAGCCGAGATGGAGATTTTCCAAAAGTTAATTGTCGATCCTACATATCTTACTATGGGTAGAGCTGAACCTCGTGTCGGAAAACGTTCTTATACTGAAAAACGTAAGTTACATACATTCCCGACAGACTTGTTAGATAATTTATCTCGTTCTCTTAAAGCATTGAGGAAAACATAATGAAAAACCTCGATGAACGCATTAATGGTTTAATCCAATTAATGGAAGTTCCTGTATGGTTAATTCAAGCAAATAAACATATTAATTGCACATGTATGGACCCGGTTTCAAAACACGGTGATCCATTTTGTGAAAATTGTTTAGGCCTTGGGCATAAAATAACGATACGGGAAGCTCGTGCACACATTCAGCCATTATTCTCGACAGATAGTGCCGATAATAAATTATTTTTAATGCGTGGTTACGATATTTATCTTAGAAATGAATTTCCGGTTTTCCCGGGAGATATTATTGTCTTTAAGGATAAAATTATAAATGTTACATATGTAATGGATTGGTATTCTAATACTATGGACTGTGTTTATTATGAAGCTAATGGCGTCGACTATAAACGAAATCCAGAAGCATTCATGAGAAACTTTAAAGCATTGATCGGAGGTGTTTAGATAATGGAAGATAAGCATACTAGCTTATTAATTATCGGAAACTCCGAACATACGAATAAAACTTGTAAGATCGAGAAATTCGATTTACTTTCACAAGTCGAAGAAGAATACGGAAAAGATTCTGATTTATATCAAGCATATACGATCGCTAAAAATTATGGAGCGCCATCCATATATTTAGTGAATATGAGAACAATATCTGATTTTCAAAATATAGCAAAACAACTTATCGATTACGACTTCGCTTATATTTGTCCGACTCAGATTAAATTCTCCGATAAATATACTGATCGATATAATAAGAATTTAACCGAACATTATTTAAATCTATTATCTTCTTCTTGTGTAAAAAATAGAAGTTTTATTTTTGCTACCGATAATCATAGTTCATTATACGAAGATATCGATGCATTTAATAAAGATTATAATAATAAGTTAGCAGAGTATACTGCTATTAACAATAAGAACAAATACTTAGATAATATAATTTTTGTCGGCAACAACCTGAAATATGTGCACTTCTGTAATATAGTTGTAGCTGCGAAATTAGCAGCCACGCCTATCAATAAGTACCCCGATTTCGATGATGAGGATACTGACTTTATTATAGATTATAAAGACATGCTTCCTAATGTTTGTTATTTCAAAAATAACTATCGGACTGGTACCACTATTGAAAATTTAGTTAACTTATCTGACGAAAATCCTAATAAATCTGTTATGGTAATGCGGATCATTAATTACTTAATCAGAGAAATGGATTTCGAAGAATATATAGGTAAGAACTACCGTAAATTTTATTTAAATAAAATAAAAGAACGGTTAGATAATTTACTTAAAGATAATGTTGGCTTTGTTCTTTACGATTATCATATCGACAGCATTGAAGAACAAATCAGTAATCATGGATATGGTGTGGACATCATTTTACGATATACATTATATCCATTATTTACAACAGAATCTTATACTGCGGAGCAAAGACTATGACACAAGAAATTAATGAACGTTTTGTACTCGACCAAGTACGGCGTCAAAAAGAACAATTGGTTGCAGTCACTAATCCCGGTAGGATACTGAATAGTCGAAAACGTCTCGACCGATTACGGGCTGACAGTTCCATTAGTTTCGACGAATTTATTGCGTTACTCGTAGAACTCGTAGAGAAAGCATTTCGTGAAGATAACGTAAAGATGAGTCCTGATGAAGGCGTTACGATTAACGACCGAGATCAGGAAATTAATCATCCTTATATTTTCTTTAAAATTATTAGCGGTGTACCTGCTAAGGATTTAAAACCAAGATTAATGGAAACGACTATTCGTCGTGCTCCAGGAAATCCTGATTATCGTCCCGACGACAAATATCCTGTTAAAGAAAATATTGAAGAAGAAGGTGTCGATGTGTATCGTCATGCATTTAGATACGTCATTCAATTTGACATCTTCGCAACTTCATACGACCAAGCTAATAAAGTTCTTAAAGAATTTGAAGAACTTATGGTGGACTACACTGGTTATTTAAAAATGCGTGGTGTGTCTGAATTACTTTATGATCAACGCTTAACTGACGAATCCTACGTTATGTATCGTGAAAAATATTCTATTAGAAGTGTTCGCTATACTTTAAACATCGATAAAATGTATGTTGTAACTAGCAAACTTATCGAACGTTTACTAAATCTTGGCAAATAATTTCTTAAGAGGTTTAAATATGGCTTTCACCTTTAAAGAGGAAATCCTTCGAGATCTTCCTGGTGTATTCGTCGAAGTCAATTCTGTAAAGAAGAAACTTTATGACGATTCTCAATTCGGTACAACTGACGCAGTTCTTTGTATCGGTACAGCATTTGATGGTCCTAACGGTGTTCCAGTACCTATTTATGATCCGACATATGCTAAATATACTTATGGCGATACTTATGATCGCACAACTAAACGTGAAGTAGACTTGACTGCAGCATTATCCGATGCTTACAACTCTGGTTGCCGTACTCTTTATGGTTTCCGTATTGGTGGTTCCGAAGCTCAAAAAGATTTTAAATTACGTTCTGACGATACTCTTCGTTTACGTGTAAAATCTCGTTTCCCTTCCAATAAAGCAAAACAAGTATACTTTACTTTTGATAATACTCCTGGTCAAGAAGTTTTCACATTGTATAAACCAGTTTCTAAAGCAACTGCTTATGAACGTTACAATGCAATGGTTAACGATGAAAACGAAATGATCAAAATCGACATTCAATTAGGTTTGATGGGTGCAGGTTTTAATGCCGACACTACTATTAGCGAAGTAATTCGTTATATCAATAAACACCAATTGAACAACGTCGTAACTCTTTCTATCGTAAATAAAAAAGGCCAAGACGTTACTCTTCGTAACGACTCTTATGATTTGGCTATGGGTTCTATCTTCCCTGGTACATATTTCATCGGCCGTAAACGTTCTTTGATTCCATGCCGTACAGAAGTTCGTACACATGTAATTAAAAACAAAAAATCTCCTAAACCTTTCGGTTCCTTCACTGGTAAATATTTCCATACATTGCGTATTAACACAGACGTTAATGCTGAATATCCAATCTATTCTGTAATGGATAAAGACCTTAATGAAGCTTTCGTAACTGTCGGTTTGAAAATGTATTCTCATAACGATTATCTTTTGACTCCTGGTGCATCTGCATTAGCGTTCGAAGAAGACGATAAAGATTATGAAGATACTAATATGACTAACTTCCAAAAATATATGAAGTTAGGTTCCGGTTTCGCAGTAACTGCAACTGCATTCCCTCGTACAAACTCTAATGGTCAATATTTAACTCCTCGCGTTAAAGAATCTGAAGTTAAAGATAAACAATACATCACCGCTATCGGTGAAGGCGCATACTCTGTATTGCAAAATGCTGATATGCCTTATCGTGTATTGGGTTCCCAAATCTGTGCTGACACAGTAATCGGTGGCCGTTTACCTAAACCAAAAGATTTCTTAAAAGCATTCCCTATCGACGTAGCTATGGTTAATACTGTAGCAGCAGGTGCTCCTGTAGTCGATACAGAAATGTTTAAATTAACTCCAGTAGTTAATACTAAAGACGTAAAACACGCACCTCGTTCTTACAAATTTAGTTTCGTAAAAATCGATGATGCTGATGCTATCGTTGATAGTGCTATTTATCAAAACGAAGTATTTACAGTTATTCCAACTGTAGCTAATGAAGCAGCTCTCGATTTAGATAATAAAACTTATGAAGTTGGCCAAACATTCTTCTTGCAAGATACTAAAGAAGTTAAATCTATTACTTTCGACGGCAAACTTCAAAACGCAGTATCTGCTCATCAAAAATTCAAACATTTCGTAACTAGCGATAAAATTATTGAAGCTGAACCTGCTACTGGTAACACAGTAACATTTAAAGACATTACTGCTCTTACAGATCTTCAATACGATACAGCTATGAACGGTTTGTTATCCGATGCTGATGCAACTACTGCTGCATACTATGCAACTACAGCTGCTGCTTCTGCTGCAACTGCTGGTACTGCTAAATATGTATTGTTGTCTGTAAACGACGTTCTTTATGTCGGTAAATATGACGGCGGTCAAGTAACTCCAATCGGCGAGTACGATATTCTTATTAATAAAGAATCTCGTGACGACAAAGTGTTAGCTTACGTTGAAAACTTCGATTGTGTCGACAACCGTGTTATTATTTCCGTAACAGACTTCAACTATCGTACTGTAGCAGAATTCATTTCTGACTTAAAAGATAATGTAAACTTTGCCGATACATTTGCTGTTGAAATGACAGATAACGGTATCGTAGAAAAAGACGCTCTTATCGAAGAAGTATTGGAACCAGTATTGGTTGGTGGTAAAGTAGCATTAGCCGATCTTAAAGCTGACCGTACAATCGATTACGATTATACTATGCGTATCCCTTACCGTACTCCAGATAACTTCGCTCGTCAATTCGCTCAACATTGTATGTACACAGAATTAAAAACTGCACATACTCATGGCGTAATTGGTATGGAACGTATCTCTGACTATACATTGTCTGGCGTAGAACAAAAATTCCAAGACCTTAAAAATCTTGACTTGCATCTCGATTTGAAACGTGCTAACGGTCAATCCGTAATCGATGATGACGGTATGCCTGTCGATATTGGTCGTGCAATTTCTTGTACTTTCTTCCAAAATAATGTACCTGTTTACAATTCTACTTATGCTTATGTAGGCAACGGTGCTGGTGCTTATGCTGGTATGGTTTCTGCATTGCCTGTAGAACAATCCCCTACTAACCAAAAAATCGGTGTTAACCCATTGTTCGAATTAACTACTACTCAAATCTCTGATTTGACTAAGAAAGGTATCGTAACAGTTAAAAACACATTCACTCGTGGTTATGTAGTAACTGATGGCTGTACAATGGCTGATCCTACTGATGCGTTATCTCGCTTAAATAGCGTTCGTATCATCGGTGCTGTTGAAAGAGCTATCCGCCGTGTTTGTGAACCGTTCATCGGTAAACAAAACAAAAACTCCGTTCGTGATGCTATCCGCACAGGTTTGACATCTGAGTTGAATAAACTTAAAGGTGTTTTATTATATGATTACATTTTCGATATTGCTAATGACGTAACTGCTCTTCAATATACTTATATTGATATCAATTACACTATTATGCCATTTAACGAAATTCGTCAAATCAATAACTACATTCAAATTCGTCAACCTGGTACCTAGTATTTTTTAGATAAAGAAGGAGGGGGCGGCTTAATCGTCGCCCCATTATTTAACACATGGCTTATTCTAATAACTCTGGTGTAACTACAGCGTCTGAATACACTCGTAGTTATACTACTTTTTCCGGCTGTGATATCGTAGCTACATTCGGTTCCGAAGTAGTAGCTGAAATTCAAGGTATTACAGTTTCTATTAACCGTGAAAAAGCTCCGGTCAATGTATAGGCCGTCCTAATCAGAAATGATAAGGTTATTAATGCGGAATTAAGCGGGAAGGCTAAGTACTATATGTATATGCTAATCCGAACCGAAGGCTTAATTAAGTTAAGTCAGGGGCAACGCATAGACGGTGAAAAGATATAATCCGTCCACGAGGCCGCATTACGATAATTATAGATTATCCAGTGTAAGAGTTAGCACTGCTTAACGTTAAACGAAGGTAAAAATTTATGCTAAACTGGACCAGAAAAGACTGGTCGATGAAAATGAACGAAAGTTCCAGATGATAAGATAAAAAGCTTATTGAGAATCATTATTGTTATACATTCGGTTCAGCAGAACCTCGCTCTATTTCGAGAGGTAAGAATACCACTTTTGCTTCTCCTTTGCAGTAATGCAATGCATAATTAAACTCTGTGATATGCTGGAAACCCCTTAGAGCCTTTAGTACCAAAGTGTGACAATCTAAAGGATTGGGCAATCAGCAGGCAGCGATATTAATTGCGCCTCAACGACTATCCGTAAGGAGTACATCATAACAGCTGATGGAAGTGCAGAGCTCCCTGGGTAATATAGGTATTGCAATATTTATCTTCTTGTAATATAATTAATATATAAGGAGGTCATAAATATGGCAATATATAATTATAATTTTGATATTTTAGAAAAAGAATCGCCTGAAAAATATTATTTTCTTGGTTTTTTAGCAGCAGATGGTTCGCTAACAGATCGGAAGAGC
>ERZ651108.1079-NODE-1079-length-12454-cov-2.917816_pt1 | contig 12454 bp, 8 predicted proteins | sample MGYA00512173_ERZ651108 | MGnify/ENA metagenome assembly ERZ651108 | reverse complement strand
CGAAGAGGCTGGTCTGAACCACATCCAAGTTCTCTCCTGGCTCGGAAAAATCCACTTTAAGTACCGTCGTATTGATAAATTAGTCTTAATGACTACCCAGATTTATCTCGTACGCTCACTCGATACTACGGAGCGCCCAACCAAAGAAAAATGGATGAATGGCATCAAATGGTTTAGCTTCCAGGACGCAATAAATGTTATTGAATATGAAGATATTGAAAAACTCATGCTCATTGCCAAAAAACGCATCCGTCAAGGAGAATATTAAATAAATTTGAGTTTCTCAGGATACTTGAAAAACGCTTCAAGTATCCAAAAGATTCCCAAGAAAGTAGTTATGGAACAAGAAATAAATCTTGCTGATTATCAAATTAATATCGCGGACATTAGACAGCATATTGATGAGGTGGCAGTCAATAAGACCAAGAAACAACCTCAAAACGCGGAAGAATTTACCGCCGACACTAAAGCTCTCTACGCCGACTTCGCCAAAGAAAAAATGGGTATCGAATTCAAAGATATCTCACTTTTTATTACCGCCCTTACTCACCGTAGTTATGTCAATGAACATAAAAAAGCTCATATCGAGCATAATGAACGTCTCGAATTTCTCGGTGATGCGATTTTAGAGCTTGTCACCTCTGATTTTCTCTATCGTAATTTTACCGAGCCAGAGGGAATTATGACCGCTTGGCGCTCAGCCTTGGTGCGTACTGAGTCTATTGGCCGCGCCTCTACCGAAATTGGCTATCTTCATCTCATTCGTCTCTCGAAGGGTGAGAAGCTCGGTAGTGACCGCACTCATGCCTCGATTATCGCTGACTGTTTCGAGGCCGTGACTGGTGCAATCTATCTTGATCAGGGGTATCTGCGTGCTAAGCAATTTATTTATCAACATATCCTTACCAAAATGGATGAGATTATCATCAATGAATCATGGCGTGATTCCAAGAGTTATCTGCAGGAACTCGCTCAAAAGACCGATGGCGCTACCCCTCAATATCACGTCATTAAAGAGGAAGGCCCAGATCATGACCGTGTCTTCTCGGTTAACGTAGTAGTCGCAGGTCATATTCGTGGTATTGGTTCCGGACATAGCAAGCAAGAAGCCCAGTCTAATGCTGCCGCCGAAGGTATTAAATATTACAAAAAACACCTCGGCAATCAGCTTCCTGCCACTGGTCGTCTCACACTGCGCAAGTAATTTGCATTTTTTCAGAAAATCAGTTAAAATATCTAAAATTAATTAAGGAGAAAACATGCTCGCGATTCGTATGCAGCGTAATGGTCGTACTCACTACCCAACATTTCGACTAGTCGTCCAAGAATCCCAGCGTCATCCACTTTCTGGACGCGTTGTGGCTGAGGTCGGCAATTACAACCCAGAAACTAAAAAGACTACTTTAGATAAAGAAAAAATTGAATTCTATCTAAAGAATGGTGCTCAACCATCTTCACGCGTCGCCTTCATCTTCAAAAAGGAAGGCATCACTCTTCCATCATGGTATAAGGAAGCTAATCCAAAGACCAGGAAACCAAAACACGCAGATAAGCTTCGTAAAAATCAACCAAAAGAAGAATCAGCAGAATAAAAACGAAAATAAGGTACCATAAAAGTACCTTATTTTTTATTATCAAACCGCTACCGTTATGTTATAATGCTAATAACAAAAATTAACTTGGAGAACCTATGTCAACCATTGACCAACAATTCGTAGAATATATCGTAAAAACTCTCGTAAATAATCCTGACAAAGTAAATATTGATCGCGCTATCGATGAAAAGGGTGTTCTTCTCTCACTTAGTGTAGACCCAGAGGACGTTGGTCGCGTTATCGGTCGTCGTGGTGCTACTGCTCAGTCGATCCGTACTCTTCTTCGTGCTCTTGGTACTAAGAATGATGCTCGCTACAATCTCAAGATCGTTAATACCGACGACAATGCCAATGTTGAAACCACTGGCGAGCCAATGGCTGCCCGTACTGTTGAAGATTACGACGAAGAATCAGAAGATTCTGAACTCACCAAAAATACTCGTGCAGAACTTGCCGACCTTGATGATCTCGATATCTAATTAATAAAGAATAGCCCTTCGGGGCTATTTTTTATTAAAAACCTTAGCCAATATTATCAAAAAACATCTTGACTATTTTATATAAAAACCTTATACTTAAACCAGTTCAAGTTGAACCAAGCTAACTGCGAGTCAGCTTACATAAAGTTGAGAGCTTATATGTTCAAAAAAATCCACCGTCTAGGTGGTTTTTTGGTATTCAATAACTTATTGACAGTAAAAACACCCCCATATAGGAGGTGTTAGATATTAAAGAGCAAAGGTCACATCGGTTTTTGCAAAACTTATCGCATTCTCCTTGATCTCCTTTATTTTCTTCACCTGATCAAGCCAACGCCTCGGTATGGCATGCTCGCCATAATATACTCCTGCTATGGTGCCAGTCAGAGCCCCAATTGCTGCCGTATCAGAACCAAGATTTACGGCACGAATCACCGCAGTCTCATAATTACGCGTAGTAATTAAGCTCCAAATGGCCGATTCAAGAGTATCGATTACATCTGAAGTTGAACGAATTTCGTCTTCAGGCAGCTCCGCGATATTTCCAACCAAGAGACGGTCATATCGCGCTACGCAAGCATCGGAGAAGAAGTTGTAGCATTCCTGCTGCGTTCTCTGTAATGCAATTGCTGGATAAAAACCGTCCATCAAATAACAAACAAAGTTGACAAATATTAAATTTGCCATTATACACTTCTCGTTTGCATGAGTTATCCTTGTGATTTCAGATACTAACTCGTAACGTTGCTTACCGATAATATTATAATTATGGCAAAGCAAAGCGACGGGCAGAATTCGCATTAGCGCTCCATTATCGCTTGCAAATTCAAAGTTGTCACCACAATCCTGCGGTATAATACCTTTTTTGAACTTTTCGACCGCAAGCTCAATAGTGGCATTGACGTTTACAACTTCCGAACTAGCAGTGTATTCTGCCAAATATAGCCATCTCGATAGCTTGTGCATAATGTCTGAAATATTGATACACTTGCACTCGCGCACCGAGTCCATTAAAGCTAGACTCATCGAAGTATTCTCCGACCATGTGCCAGCTGGCACGAGATACGAACCAAATCCCTGCATCTCAAGAATTGGATTTGACTTCAGGCCATCTCTCTTAGAGAAAACAGCTGGAAGTCCCAATGCATCTCCGACTGCATTACCAATCAAGGCTCCCACCGCCTGATCGATATAATTAAATTTGAAATATCCTTCCATAGAAGTACCCCCTTCTTCTTTTATATTATAAATATACTATGGACGACAGTATTATAACATAATAATCAGTATTGTCAAAGTGATAGACACTCTTGAAAAATCTAGCAAAATATAGTAAAATCGAGCACAAGAAGTAGTGTGTCTTCTAATAGCGAGGGTGTCCTAAACTGGCGAACTAGGATGTCATTAGATGACAGTAATCTTCGGCGCTAAAGATTATTAACACTAAAATAGAGGAAAACGTGAGTACAAAGAATATCAGTACAGCTGATCAGCGTGTCTTTTTCACAGACGGTGATCATCTCGAAATCCCTGATCTTACTGCACATCAGAAAGATTCTTGGGAAGAATTTGTACGTTCGGGTCTACGCGAAGTTTTCACCGAACTCAATCCAATTGATGACTATACTGGTCAGAAATTGTCACTAAAGTTTAAAGATTATGAATTTAAGGCTCCAAAGCATACCATTCAGGAAGCCAAATATAATCTTGAAACCTACGAGGCTCCTTTGCATGTCAAAGCAGAACTTCAAAACAAAGTCACCGGCGAAGTCGTCGAACAGGAAATTTACTTCGGTAATTACCCATGGATGACCGACCGTGCTACCTTCATCATTAATGGTACTGAGCGTGTGATTGTTTCTCAGTTGATTCGTTCAGCTGGTGTCTTTTTCACCGCCGAAACCATTGGCATGAAGCGCTATTACGGTGCTAAGGTGATTCCAGGTCGTGGTGCCTGGCTCGAATTCGAGACCGCGCCAAATGGTTGTATTTATGTGAAGATCGACCGCCGTCGTAAAATCCCAGTTACCACTTTGCTTCGCGCTCTTGGCGTTGTGAAGGATGCTGATATTAAGGCGAAATTCGAAAATGTCGACACTGGCGCGATTAATTACATCGATTCTACTATCGATAAGGATACTACCAGCTCTCAAGCTGCTGCCCTTCTCGAAGTCTACCGCCGTCTCCGCCCAGGTGACTTAGCTACTGTCGAGAACGCTCGTTCCATGGTTGAACGTACTTTCTTCGACTACAAGCGTTACGACTACTCTCGTGTTGGTCGTTTCAAGATTAACCAACGCCTTGGCTTTGACACCCCTAACGACAGCACCCATCGTACCTTGCAAATGGATGATCTCGTAGCGATTATCGCCGAAATCATTCGCTTGAATAACACTCAAGAGCCTGCTGACGATATCGACTCTCTCTCTAACCGCCGCGTGCGTATGGTTGGTGAGCTTGTCCAACGCCAATTCCGTCTTGGTATGCTTCGTTTGCAACGTAATATCTTAGACCGTATGTCGATGGTTGACGCTAAAGAAAAAGTTACTCCATCTCAGCTCCTTAACCCACGTCCAGTGGTAGCTGCAGTCCGTGAATTCTTTAGTACTTCTCAGCTTTCTCAGTTGATGGATTCTTACAACCCATTCGGCGAGCTTGCTCACAAGCGCCGTCTATCTTCTATGGGTCCTGGTGGTCTCACTCGTGAACGCGCCGGTTTCGATGTGCGTGATACCCACCCTACTCATTACGGTCGTATCTGTACCGTTGAAACCCCTGAAGGTGGTAACGTGGGTCTCGTCTTGAACCTTGCTACCTACGCTCGTATCAATGAATATGGTTTTATTGAAGCTCCATATGTCGTAGTGAAAAATGGTAAAGTCACCGATGAAGTTATCTATGTCGATGCTAGTGTCGAACGTGATATGGTAATCGCCGATACCTCTGTAAAATTGAACGCCAAAGGCGAATTCGAGGACGAATGGGTCTCTGCTCGTGTGAATGGTCAGCCAGTTCAGGTTGAATCGGCTAAGGTTACCCACGTCGATGCCGCACATAAGGAAATTCTCGGTATCTCCGCCGCTCTTATTCCATTCGTGGAAAAGAACCGTGTCGACCGTGCACTCATGGGCTGCGCCATGCAGAAACAGGCTGTGCCTCTTCTTCGTAATCAAGCCCCAACTGTTGGTACCGGTATTGAAAATGATATTGCTCGCGCCACTTCTCAACTTATCGTCGCCGAAGGTGATGGTGTAGTCGAAAAGGCTGACGGTCAATCCGTAATCGTGAAATATGCTGACAAAACCTCTAAGGAATACATTGTTGAGCATTTCGAACAAACCAACTCTGATCAATGTTACAACCAACGCTGTGTGGCGGTACGTGGTCAGAAAGTTAAGGCTGGTGACACTCTTATCGAAGGTGCCTCTCTTGAAAATAATGAACTCGCTCTCGGTCGCAACCTTCTCGTGGCCTTCATGCCATGGCGTGGTTACAACATGGATGACGCCATCGTGATCTCTCGCAAGCTCGTCGAAGATGATACTTTGACCTCTATTAACATTAAAGATTTCGATGTAGAAGTTCGTGAAACCAAACTTGGTCCAGAACAGGTTACTCGTGATATCCCTAACGTTTCAGAACACGCTCTTCGCCACCTCGGTGAAGACGGTATCGTCACGGTCGGCTCTGAAGTGAAAAACGGCGACATTCTCGTTGGTAAGATTACCCCTAAGGGTGAACAGGAACTCAGCTCTGAAGAACGTCTTCTTCGCGCCATCTTTGGTGAAAAAGCCAAAGATGTCCGCGATACCTCAGTTCGTATGAGTGGTGGTACTTCCGGTAAAGTTATCGGTGTCCGCATCTATACTCGTGAACAAGGCCACGAACTCAAGGCTGGTGTTCTCATGCAGATCAAAATCTTTGTTGCAGAAATGCGTAAGATTCAAATCGGTGATAAGATGGCTGGTCGTTACGGTAACAAGGGTGTAGTCTCCCGCGTTCTACCAGTTGAAGATATGCCATTCATGGCCGATGGTACCCCAATCGACGTCCTACTTTCCCCAATGGGTGTGCCTTCTCGTATGAACCTCGGTCAGCTTTATGAAATCCACATCGGTATGGCTGCTCGCATCCTTGGTTACAAGGTTGCCACCCCATCCTTCAACGGTATTCCTGACGAAGTTATTTCAAAGGAACTTGAAAAGGCTGGTATTGATAGCAATGGTCGTACCCAACTTTATGATGGTCTCACCGGTGAACCATTCCACGAAAAGACTGCAGTTGGTGTGATGCACATGATTAAGCTTCACCACATGGTCGAAGACAAGATTCACGCTCGTTCGACTGGTCCTTACACTATGGTTACCCAACAACCTCTCGGTGGTAAGGCTCAAAACGGTGGTCAGCGTTTCGGAGAAATGGAAGTTTGGGCTCTTGAAGCTTATGGTGCTGCCAGCATCCTTCAAGAAATGCTCACAATCAAGTCTGATGACGTTTACGGTCGTGCCAAGGCGTACGAATCCATTATTAAGAATGAACCAATTCAAGGTCCTAAGCTTCCTGAAGGCTTTAATGTCTTAGTCAAGGAACTTCAAGGTCTCGGTCTTAAGGTTGATCTTCTCGACAATGGGGAAGCACGTGATGCCGACTCTGTAATCGAAGACACCTCTCGTGAAATTGAACGCGCACAAGATGACCGCCAAATTTACGCTAGACACAATGTTCATATTGAAGATGACAGTAATGACACCATCGATCTTACTGAAGAAGAAACTGAAGAAGCATTAACTGAAGATGGAATATCAATAACAGAAGGAGACGACGACAATGTCGATCTCGGAGAGGAGCTCTAAAATATGGCTTGGATGGATAATTATATCTCAGCCAGCGACTTCGATTCAATTCGTCTTTGCGTAGCAAGCGCCGAAGATATCTTGAGCTGGAGTTATGGTGAAGTATTGAAGCCAGAAACCATCAATTATCGTACTCAGAAACCTGAGCGTGATGGCTTATTCTGTGAGCGTATCTTTGGTCCAGTCAAAGATATCAACCCACATGATAGCAAACTTAAAGGTGTCCGCTCTCGTGAAGCTGCCGTCGATAAGGAAGGTAACTTGGTTACCAAATCTATCGCTCGTCGCGAACGTATGGGCCACATCAAACTCGCTGCACCAGTTGCCCATATCTGGTTCATGCGTGGTACCCCATCTGCTTTGAGTCTTTTGCTTGACCTCACTGTTAAGTCAATTGAAAAAGTTGTCTACTTCGCTTCTTACCTCATTATTAATGCTGATGACGCTAAGATTGAGCAAGTTAAAGGCGATTTGATTGCTCAGCACGATGCTGCAATTCAAGCTATTAAGATTCGCTACTCTGAAGCTGCCAAGGCTGAAGGTGCTAACGCTGAAGTTTTAGCTAATGAAGAAGCTAAAGAACTTGAAGCTTTAGATGCTGACTTCTATTCTCGCAAGAATATTCTTGAAGGCTTGAAGAAGGGCGCCGTTATTTCTGAAATTGATTACCGTAATCTTCCAGAAGAATACGAAGAACTTGTCACCGTCAAGATGGGTGCTCAAGCTATCCGAGAATTGCTCGAAGAGATTGACCTTGATGCTATGATTGAGGATCTCTCTGCGCAAGCTGAAGACGCTAAGGGTCAAAAGGAACGCAAACTTATCAAGCGTATCAAATTGCTTGAAGGTATGAAGAATTCCAATATCAAACCAGTGGATCTCGTTTTGACGGTAATTCCAGTCATCCCACCAGATCTGCGTCCAATGATTTCACTTCCTGGTGGTCGTTTCGCGACTTCCGATCTTAACGATCTTTACCGCCGCGTTATCAACCGTAACAACCGTTTGAAGAAATTACTCGACCTCAATGCGCCAGAAGTGATTATTCACAATGAAATGCGCATGCTCCAAGAAGCTGTCGATGCTTTAATTGACAATAACGCCAACCATGGTCGTCAAGCCAGCTCCCAAAATGGTCGCCGTAAACTTAAATCCCTCTCTGATCTTCTTAAAGGTAAGCAGGGTCGCTTCCGTCAAAACCTTCTTGGTAAGCGTGTCGACTACTCCGGTCGTTCGGTAATCGTGATTGGTCCTGAGCTCAAGCTTAATGAATGTGGTTTGCCAAAACTCATGGCTCTTGAGCTCTTCAAACCTTTCGTAGTTTCTTGGTTACTTTCTCACGAATATGCTGCCAACTCTCGCGCCGCTTCTCGTATGATCGACGCTAAGGAATCCGTGGTTTGGGACGCTCTCGACGAAGTTATTCAAGGTCGCTATGTTCTCCTGAACCGTGCTCCGTCTCTTCACCGTCTATCTATTCAGGCTTTCCAGCCAAAGCTCGTGGATGGTATGGCCCTCAAACTTCACCCACTCGTAGCTTCCGGCTTTAACGCTGACTACGATGGTGACCAAATGGCAGTCCACCTTCCACTTTCTGATGAAGCTCAGCAGGAAGCTAAGACTTTGATGTCGGCTTCCAGCAATCTCTTGAAACCAGCTGACGGTTCTCCAGTGCTTTGAATCTACCAGGATATCGTACTTGGTGCTTACTACCTTACTTACGATAAGCCAGGTACCGAATCAGAAACCCCACGTGCTTATAGCTCAGTCTATGAAGCTGAAATGGCTTACGAAGCTGGTGATATTGCCCTTCAGACTCCGATTCGCGTATTTGCTAAGAAAGCTATTCGAAATACCACTCTCGGTCGCGTCTTCTTCAACGAAATCTTGCCAGAAGATTACCCATTTGATAATGGTATTCAAACTTCCAAGCACTTGAAGAAGGTCATGGCTGACATCTTCAATCTTTACGGTGCTGATGAGACTGTTCGTATTGCTGACGAACTTAAGGCTCTCTCCTTCGAGTACGAAACCATCGCTTCCATCTCGACCTGTAAGGATGACTACCCAACCTACCCAGAAATCCAAGATTTCATCGCCAAGGGTGACGCTAAGACTGCTCTTATTCAAGATCAGTACAACCAGGGCCTCCTCACCGACGAAGAACGCTACTCTTTGACCGTAGCTAACTGGCGTGAAATCGATACCGAAATCTCTAACTTCCTTAAGGCCAAGCTTGCAACTATGGATACCGACATTGCTGTGATGACCAACTCTGGTGCTCGTGGTTCTGTCTCTGGTATTAAGATTGCTTCCGCTGAAATCGGTATCATGGTGGACATCTTCAACCGTGAAATCGAGCTTCCAGTCAAGTCTAGCTACAAGAAGGGTCTTAACACTCTTGAATCTTTCATCGCTACCCGTGGTGCTCGTCAAGGTATGGTCTCGACCGCTCTCCGTACTGCTGACTCTGGTTACCTCACTCGTCGTCTTGTCGATGTGGCTCAGGACGTCTTTACTGTCGATAAACCAAATGATGATCCAGGTTTTGAAATCTTCAAATCTGAAACTGAACATACTGGTATTGAATTTGCTCAACGCATTGCTGGTCGCTTCGCTGCTGAAACCGTTCCAGGTTATGTGGAAGCCGATGAACTCATCACTCGTGAAATTGCCGAACAAATCGCTGAAGATGAAAATATCGATTCAATTAAAATTCAATCTGTTCTCACTACCAAGAGTATTAATGGTGTACCTCGTAAGGCTTACGGTGTCGATATGGCTACCCGTAAACTTATCGAACCAAACCAACCAATCGGTGTGATCGCTGCACAATCTCTCGGTGAACTTGGTACCCAGCTTACCCTCGATACTAAGCACAGCTCCGGTGTTGCAGGTTCTGGTGCTATCGCTCGTGGTCTTCCTCGTGTGGAAGAGCTTCTCGAAGCCCGTTCGCCAAAGGGTCAAGCTTGGATTGCTCCAGTCTCTGGTCTAGTCGATGTTTGGGAAGATGGCAATCACTTTGTGGTTCAAATCACTCCAACTGCTGGCCGCTCGAAAAAGATTGAAATTTCTGAGGGTCGCAAGATTAAGATTAAAGACGGTGCCAATGTTAAAACTGGTGATGTCCTCGCTGCTAAGGCTAAGGGTCTTGAACCAATCATCGCTCCATTTGATGGAAATGCTCAAATCGTCGACGGTGCCATCATTCTTACTGAAGGTGGTAGCGCTCCAGTTCGCGTCGAAATTCCTAACGATGCTGAAATGTTGGTCAAACCAACCGATACCGTCGAAGCTGGTGATCGTCTCACTACCGGTTCTTTGAACCTCCAAGATCAATTGAAGTTCAAGGGCGCCGAAGCAACCGCTCGTTACATCATGAACGAAATTATGTCCGTTTATGCTGCTAACGGTGATGAAGTTTCCGCCAAGCACCTTGAGGTAATTGTCCGCCAGATGTTCAGCCGTGTCGTAATTGACGAACCAGGCGATACTGACTTTGTAACTGGTGATATCGTCTCCCTCTCTGCCGTCGAAGATGAAAATCAAAAGCTCGAAGCCAAGGGTCGTATGCCAGCTTCTTACACTCGTATGCTCCTCGGTATTACCAAGGTCGCTATCTGGTCAGACTCCTTCCTCTCTGCTGCATCCTTCCAAGACACCACTCGTGTGCTTATCAACGCTGCCATCTCTGGTCGTGTTGACCACCTCAATGGTCTCAAGGAAAACGTGATTATCGGTCGCAAGATTCCAGTAGGTACTGGTGTAGTCGCCCGTAAGAACGAAGAGAAAACTGCTGAAGCTGAAGAATCTACCGAAGCCGAAGCTGAAATCACCCTCGAATAAGAGTAGGAAATCAAAAAATAAAATATACCCCGCATCTGGGGTATATTTTTATTAACGAATTATTTTTAACTTAAATTTTGATATTTTGTAAGGCTATCCTCTACTTTTTAATACCTAAGAAATAAAAAATTTCGTGTTGATGCGGTTCAGGAAAATCCGGATGACCAGAATCTTGTATTATTTTAGTCCCAGAGTTGATTACTTTAAATTTCGAAGTAAGAATCTCTTCAAAACCAAATGGCAGGAAAATCTTTTCATCCAGAATATAAGTTAAACAGAGAACTCCACCGCTGTTTAGACAATTAGTCATATCCATAAGACATCGAATCGCTGTATCATTGTCAAAGAATTGCAAAACATTCGTCGCTACCACCAAATCAAACTTGTCCTGAATCTTCCATTCTCTTAAATCAGCCTTAAGTGGGCGTATTCTTTGATTAAAAGTAGCTAATTTTTCGAGTTCTTCAATATTTTGATCTACCGCCAGCACATCGATTCCTAAATCAGCTAGATAAATCGAGTTTCGTCCAGTCCCGGCACCATAATCAAGTGCCCGAGATTTTGTATAATCTTGCAAAAACTTTCCACCAGCGACAACAATCGGTAATACTTTCATGATTTACATTATATAATAAACTTATGCAAACATACGTCGATTCAATCCAGCAGGCTGCTTACATCTTTCCGCCTCTGGCCCTAGCTTTTACTATTCCATATTTGATTTATAACTACAAAAAATATGGTTCTATCTGGAGCTTACGTATTTGGATCGTCTATTCTTTTATTTTGTATATGCTCTGCACCTACTGTCTGGTGATTCTGCCTCTCCCATCTCCTGAAAAAGCCGCTACCTTACATAACCATCAAATGCAGCTCCTGCCATTTAACTTTATCTTCGATATCCTGAAACATGCCAATTTGCAGCTAGTGAATCCGAAATCCTACCTCACAGTTATCAATAATCCCGCCTTCTTCTCTACAATTTTCAATATTTTCATGACTTTGCCGTTTGGTTTTTATCTTAAGTATTACTTCGAGAATAACTTCAAGCAGGTCGCCATTAAATCTTTCTTTCTCTCATTGTTCTTTGAGTTAACTCAACTCAGTGGCCTCTATTTTATCTATTCCGGCAATTATCGCCTCTTTGATGTCGACGACCTCATAACTAATACCCTCGGTGGTATTCTCGGCTTTATTTTGGCCACTATGTTGGCCAAATATCTCCCAACCAGAAAACAAATTGACGAAAAAAGCCTCGAACGTAGTGACAAAATTTCACTGCTGCGTCGTCTCGTAGCTATGGGTTTTGATTTTACCTTCGGCGGTTTCTTTACTATCTTCTTTGGTGATATTGTACTAAAATTAATCCATCTCGAATCTGATTTCTTTACTATTCAAATCCCATTCATTTTTTATCTCGTTCTCTCGACCATCATTTTACGTGGCCGCACGATTGGCTTTTTTATGACCAACCTCAAGGTCGAATCTAATCATAAAGTCGGAATCATGCGAATTTATCTGCGCTATTTTCTGCGCTACCTCTTTTTCTATCTTCAATTCATTACTTTGCCGCTCGCTTTAGTTAATGTGCTGAATCTCGCCCTCGTTAATAATATTCTTAGTCATGAAACGATTACTTATATCGCTTTGGGTCTGCTCGTAATTTTTGGTATATATTACC
>ERZ651108.1074-NODE-1074-length-12463-cov-21.352595_pt1 | contig 12463 bp, 17 predicted proteins | sample MGYA00512173_ERZ651108 | MGnify/ENA metagenome assembly ERZ651108 | reverse complement strand
GCGTTGTGGATTACGCAAAATAATATGCTATAAGCGATAAGTATAGGCTGCAATGTTTTCATTGCAGCCTATTGTTATCAAAGTTTCGGTAATTATATATTGCTATATACGGCGTATAGGAATCATCATTTACATTGCGTTGTAGATGATGATTCCTATGATTCGTATCAAGTTATTTATACTTTTTTAATAATTTAATTGATTGAAATGCTTTACAAATAGAGGATTTTTTATTTGTATATAGAATTAATATATATATGGGGAAGGAGGCGTTGGCTATGAGCCGATATTTTGAAAATGAGTTGATTGAACAAATCAAAGATGCTAATGATATCGTGTCAGTTGTATCCGAGCATGTAGCCTTAAAGAAACGCGGCAAGAACTATTGGGGTTGTTGTCCATTTCATAATGAAAAAACGCCATCCTTTAGTGTAGCCCCTGAAAAGGGTTTTTATTATTGCTTTGGGTGCCATGCATCAGGAAATGCTATTAAATTTCTTATGGAATTAGAGCATTTAACCTTTGTAGAAGCCCTAGAGCGGCTAGCTAATCGAGCTAATATTCCATTGCCAGAGGCGAAACTTTCACCTGAACAAAGAGCTAGAGATGAAAGACGCAAAAAACTGTATGAAGCTTCTGATTTAGCGGCTACCTTTTTCCATAACTGTCTCACTCAAACGTCTATTGGTAAAGTGGGATTAGATTATTTGAAAAAGCGAGGGCTCACACAAGAGACCATAGAAACATTTAAGCTTGGTTTTGCTCCTGATGGTTGGGATAAGTTATATCGTGCCTTTCATGAGCGTGGCATTGATGATTCCATTCTTTTAGAGTTGAATCTTGTCCGAAAGAATCAAAAGGGTCAATTTTATGATTTCTTCAGAAATAGAATTATGTTCCCCATTATGGATGGTAAAGGGCGAGTAGTTGCTTTTGGTGGGCGCGTTATGGATGATAGTACACCAAAATATTTAAACTCTCCAGAGTCATCAATCTTTGAAAAAGGTAAACTCTTATTTGCCTTTGATAAGGCCTATAAATCTATTCGTGAGGAAAAACAAGCTATTCTTGTAGAAGGCTATATGGATGTTATATCCGCTCATAATCATGGTGTTACTAATGTAGTCGCATCATTGGGGACTGCTTATACAAGAGATCATGGGCATATCTTGATGAGGCAAGCTGAAGAAATCGTGTTAGCTTATGATATGGATGGTGCTGGTCGTCAAGCGGCTGCTAGGGCTATTGAGTTATTGCAAAATACGGATTTTAAGGTGCGTGTCCTTGCTATGCCAGACGGCAAAGATCCAGATGATTATGTGCGTAATCATGGGGGACAGGCATTTAAGGAGTTAGTTGCTAAAGCTGTTAAACCTCTTGATTATCTATTAAGTGAGTCTTTGATTAAACACGATACAAATGATACAGAAGGGAAGCAGGCTGTTATGGCAGATGTTTTCCCATATATTGCAAATATAGATAGTCAAACACAGAGAGATGATGCTTTAAAAACATTGGCATTGCCATTATGGCTTGATAATAGTACTATTTTTAGATACTTTAGAGATTATGTGAAAAAAGGACAAATTGAATTAGTGGATACTGCATCAACACCTTTGCCAACACAGGATTTACCAAAGGGGGATGCGGAAAAATTATTGTCCTTAGCTTTCACAGATGGCGAAGTATTACAACATATGATGAGCTATTTGCCATTAGAGGACTTTGAAAAAATTGAATATCGAGGTATAATAGAAAAGCTATTCACCTTGTATAAGTCCGAAGGTCGTCTAGATGAAACTGCAATTCAATCTGTTTTATCTTCTCAAGAATACGATATTTACTCTAGGTTGGTCGTCATGAGTGACGATGAATACAAGGTACAAGTGCCTGCATTAATCCGTAAGATAAGGCTCCATTCATTGCGTGAACAGTATAAAGCGCATTCAATTATGGCGGATCAATTAAAACGAGCAGGAGATTCGACGTTTATTAGCGAATTACATAAGTGTCAGGAAATACAGAATTTAATTAGAGAATGGTCTAAGTAAATCATTAATGGTTAAAAAGGAGAGCGCTGTGGCTAAGAAAGTACAAAAAAGTCAAATAGAGGAGATTGTTGAGCAACTTCTTGAAAAAGGCCGTAAGAGCGGTGTGTTGACACAATCCGAGATTTCAGATGCTCTTCATGAGCAGACGGAAATTACTGCGGAACAATTAGATGATATTTATACGACTTTGGGTAAATTGAATGTTGAGATTGTGGCAGATATTGATGCTGATGATACAGATAGTCATACAATTGAAACGGATGAAGATGAAGACGAAGTTTCTAGCGAGAAGAAAATTTCTATCGATTTAAGTGTTGATTCTGGTGTTAATATTGATGACCCTGTACGAATGTACCTAAAAGAGATTGGTCGCGTACCATTGCTTTCAGCTGACGAAGAAATCGTATTAGCTAAGCAAATCGAAGCTGGTGCACAAGAGGATGCTACATATAAAGATATTCAACTTAGCAAAAAGGCTAAGAAAAAATTGGTAGATGCTAACTTGCGATTAGTTGTAAGTATCGCGAAACGTTATGTAGGTCGCGGTATGTTGTTCTTGGATCTAATCCAAGAAGGTAACCTAGGTCTGATTAAAGCGGTAGATAAATTCGATTATACTAAAGGTTATAAATTTTCGACGTATGCTACATGGTGGATTCGTCAAGCGATTACGCGTGCTATTGCAGACCAAGCTCGTACGATTCGTATTCCTGTACATATGGTAGAAACAATTAATAAATTGATTCGTATTTCTAGACAATTGTTGCAAGACAAAGGTCGTGAGCCATTGCCAGAAGAAATTGCTGAAGGTATGGGAATTACTGTAGAGCGGGTGCGTGAAATTCAGAAAATCGCCCAAGAGCCAGTATCCTTGGAAACTCCGATTGGTGAAGAGGAAGATTCCCATTTAGGGGACTTCATCGAGGACCAAGATGCAATTGCTCCAGACGATGCAGCTAGCTACATTTTATTGCAAGAGCAAATTGAAGATGTATTTACATGCTTAACTGATCGTGAGCAACAAGTATTGATTTTACGTTTTGGGTTGAAGGATGGTAAGCCTCGTACATTGGAAGAAGTTGGTCAACATTTCAATGTAACAAGAGAACGTATTCGTCAGATTGAAGGTAAAGCGCTTACTAAATTGCGTAACCGCGGTAAACGTGATAAAATCAAAGACTTCTTATAATATTTTGAATCTCTTAAGGGTTGTAATGCAGTGTTGTATAGCACTGTATTACAACCCTTTTGTGTTATAATAAAAAATGGTAATATCTTACAATAAAAAGTAATTTATGATAAGACTTACGTAATAGACAAGCGTTTCATGTAATATCGATAAGTTCTATGTAATAGATATAAGTTGAAAGCTTATGTAATAGATAGGAGATATAATGTTTACAGTTACTAAACGGTTAGAGGTGAGTGCATCTCATCAATTAAAACTAGATTATCCGAGTAAATGTCAAAATCTTCATGGGCATAACTGGATTATTACAGTTCATGCACGTTCTGAAGAGTTAGATTATAATGGGATGGTCATCGATTTTACGATTATTAAAGAAAAAATTCATGGTCGATTGGACCATCGCCATATCAACGATGTACTAGGCGATATAAATCCTACTGCGGAGAATATGGCAAAATGGATCGCTGATGAATTGGGCCCAAAATGCTTTAAAGTAGAGGTTCAAGAATCTGAAGGGAACACAGCTATTTATGAACGTGATTGAGATTTTTGCCTCTATTGATGGGGAAGGTAGTCGGCAAGGCTTGTTGACTACATTTTTACGCCTCCATGATTGCAATATTCGCTGTTCCTATTGCGATACGACTTATAGTTATGGCATTGATAGTGTCTTTACAGAGATGACTGCAGCTGAGGTGGCGAATGTTATTGAAAGCTTAGGTAATCATCGCATTACTATTACTGGTGGGGAGCCCTTATTGCAAGAAGCCGCTGTAGTAGAGCTAATCGATGAGTTAAATCGTCGTAAGGCTGAAACAATGCAGGATAATACATCAGGTCAAGCTGGTTCAACTTGTATTATTGATATAGATAAATTTGATAAACGAGAGATGCTTAATAATAGCCTTTATGATTTCAATATTGAAACAAATGGCACGATTATACCGAGTTTTCATAGAGATAATGTGTGGTTTACCTACGATTATAAAACACCGTCTTCTTTAGCCGAAGAGTCTATGAATATAGACATATTCAAGGTGGCTACAGAACGAGATCTTATCAAGTTTGTCGTTGGTTCTCCAGAAGATTTGGATTGTATGCGTCGCATAATTGACCAATATCCTACAGCGGCTCAAATATATGTATCGCCTGTATGGGGACAGATTGAAGCGGTATTGATTATCGATTATATGAAAGCATATAATTTGCAAAATGTACGATTTCAACTGCAAATCCATAAATTTGTCTGGGATCCAGATACAAAGGGTGTATAGTATTATTAGGATGTGTAGTGTCAGTATCTTTTTTTATGCATAGTATGATATGGGATCTGATGGAATCTTGATATAAAGGGGTAAATATGGATACAAAAAAAATAGAATCGCTTATATATCAGTTGTTAGAAGCATTAGGTGAGGATCCTAATCGGGACGGTTTGTTAGAAACACCGAAACGGGTGGCTCAAATGATGGAAGAGGTATATGAAGGAATTCAGTATACAAATGCTGAGATTGCAGACATGTATGGTAAGACCTTCGCTGTAGATACAAATCAAATGGTAGTAGTAAAGGATATTACTTGCTTCTCTCATTGTGAACATCATATGGCATTGATGTATGATATGAGTATCAGTATTGGGTACATTCCAAAAGGTCGTGTCATAGGTTTATCTAAGATTCCCCGCATAGCTGAAATGTGCTGCAAGCGTTTACAACTACAAGAAAAAATTGGTGAAGATATTGCGGAAGTAATTTCCTTAGCGACAGGGTCTGATGATGTTATTGTGCACATTACATCGTCTCACAGCTGCATGAGTGCACGAGGTATTAAATCTACAGATAGCCAAACGACTACACTAACTACTAAAGGCGTATTTAACGAAGATCATATGATTCACCGTTTTATGCTAATGAAACAGTCTTAAGATTTGAGTTGCCTTGACTAAATGATAGTCTATTCGGTATAATTAATAAGCTAGAAACTAACTGAGGGCCTATAGCTCAGGGGTAGAGCAACCGGCTCATAACCGGTCGGTCCCTGGTTCGATCCCAGGTGGGCCCACCAATACTTTGAAATGCGAACCAGTAGCGCATTGATTATTAAATGCTGGTAATTCATTCTTATAATTGAATACGATTTCAACCCTATCACTATATATGGTTACGCTCTTAATAAATGTATCAAGAATACGAGAGCGGCCTGCTTTGGTGGTAGGGTTTTCTTTTGCCATTCTTTCGAGAAAATACTCGATATGATCCGCCGTAAATTTAATAGGCATTATAGCGCTCTCATGGTTCGCTTTTTGCTCTAATAGGTTATTTCGTTCATTCTCGAGGTTTTCTATTTCGCCTTTTAGGCGTTCCGTAATAAAACCTTGCTTAATTGCACTCATGCAATTATCTAATTCTGTATCAATAGCCTTAATTTTATTATTTATGCCCTGTATGGCCGTTTTAGCCTCTTGGGTAGTATTGCTATAGCCAGACATAACTAAATCGACTATACGAGCGATATTTGAGGGCTGATTTAGAATTTCAAGCGTTCTATTAATAACTAAATCCTCTAATTCATCACGGCGGATATTTGGGGCTGTGCAAGTGTGATATTTACGGCGATTAGTGCATACGTAATAATGGTGCTTTTCTTTGTTGCGTGATGTAGCTGTAGAGCCTGCGTAGTGGCCGCCACATTCACCACAAATGAGCTTGCCGCAGAGATTATACATTTCAGAGCGTCGGCCTTTATTCTTAATTCGTGTAGGCATAATAGTTTGTACCTCGTCAAACATCTTTTGAGATATAATAGGCGGCACAGCGTTTTCAATGCGAACATCTCCCCAGCTATACACGCCTATATATTTCTCATTAGACAGGATATTTTTAATTACACTCGGCGAAATCTTGCGGCCTTTCTTAGTGAGATAACCCTTACTGTGCAAAATATCGCTAATTTTGGCTATAGAGTGCTGTTTGAGATATAAGTCATATATTAACCTTACCGCCTTAGCCTCGTGAGCATTCACGGTCAAATGGTGGCTTTCTGTTAGATCGTAGCCAAGCGGAATAGCAGCGCCGTTCATTTTCCCTTTTAGTGCGTTTTCAGTCATGCCACGTTTAACTTTTTGAGATAGCTCAACGCTGTAATATTCAGCCATACCCTCGAGCATACTTTCTAAGATAATACCTGCAGGCTCATTGGTAATATGTTCCTTTGCGCTTAATACTCTAACGCCATTACGGCGTAATATGCCTTTATATTTGGCACTATCCTCACGGCTACGGCTGAACCTATCGAGCTGATAGACGATAACATAATTAAATGATTGATTGGCACTATCACGGATCATTTGCAAGAACTCTGGGCGGTTATCGGTGCGAGCGGAAAGGGCTCTATCTGTGTATATTTTAGTAATCAATATACCCTCACGCTGAGCGTACTCTGTACATTCTCTTATTTGGCCCTCTATTGACTCGTCTCTTTGTTTATCGCTTGAATATCTGGCGTATATCACGCCTGTTTGTAAGTCTTTTGTATTTGTCATTGTGTAATATTCCTTTTTGTAGTATAATATTTGTAGTATATTCTTTACAGAAAATTTGACATAGTCAGTTAAATAACCGCCGAACGTATACATCGGCGGTTATTTAATTTTAGGTAGAAATAAAGCCCCTTGATAGGGGCTCTTTTTTTTATTGGGCTGCTGGTGGTGTAAACTTGCCTATGCGTTGGGCATTGCCTAGCGCTATCATAGCCTCTAAATAACCATATGTATTTGGTTGTAACTCAATTCGCTTAGGTGGCTTATGGTTAGATTGTTTTAATACCTTACCATTACGGCCGTCTACGAGGTTTGTCTGTGTTAATTCCAACACTATGCTGCGACTATTGAAGTCATAATAATAGTGTTTTACAAACTCCGTGATGATGAAATTCTTATAACTTGGCATATAGCTATATATTGGCGTTATGATCTCGAGCGTATTGTTGCCTGTATTTATAACTTGTACATCAATAGGCATAAACTGCTTTTCGTTCATCGCATTAGGCAGCTCTAAATAGCTATTATAATTGGTCAATTCTGGCAAAGTGATAGCCTGCGCTGACATGGTGCATACAGCCAATAGTGCAGCAATAACTAACTTTTTCATAATACATAACTCCCCTTAATGTTCCCTTTACTTAGTTTTTAAAAACGCCTCTATAAGTGCTTTTATAGTTGTGCGTTCCTCATCTGTAATGATGTGTTTACCATAAGACAATATATTATCCTTTTCCAGTACCGCTTTTAAATTAACCCCCTCAGCGTTCTCTATGCTCATTAGCGTAGAGGGCGCTTTTTTTATTTCTGGTAACTCTAAATTATGGATCACATCTTTCTTGATCGCATAAGCCACATATAAATCATCTATAGCCTCATCGTCATAATGCGATAAGTCAACGTCAACACCACGGCTTTTTATAAATTCTATTTTCTGTTGACGAGCAGAGTCAAAATCGTCAACCTCGCCAGTTAAATAGTATACAGACACACCAAAATAGTCCGCTATCCTTTTTAGATTGTTAAATTTTGGCGACGAACGGCCTTTTTTCCAATCTGTAAGCGAGGCTGTAGATATTCCTGTATCTTTGCCTAGCTTATAAGCGGTGATGTTCTCTCTCTTGATTAATGTTTCTATGCGCTCCCAAACTACTTTTTTATTCATTTTTTAAGCCTCTGTTTAAAATTTTTATGAACGCTTAATTGGACTATCTCGCAAATGTGAGTTATTATGTAATCACGAGGTAGCTAACAAATACGAGATAATCACAAAAACACTCAAATTCGTAAATATTAGCTAACAAATATTAACTAATTTAAATATATCAGAAAAGAGGTGATTTTACAATATGTATGAAAAAATTGACAAGCTGTTAAAGGAACAAAATATTACACCATATAGAATGTGTAAAGATTTGGACTTGCCAACTTCCTCGGCTACAGCTTGGAAACAGGGGCAATATAACCCAAGCGTTACAACCCTTAAAAAAATCGCCGATTACTTCGGCGTTACAGTTGATTACTTCTTATAAAGTGGGTGAAAAAATGAACGAATTACAAGTATTTAACAATGCAATGTTTGGGAATGTGCGAATTATCCTACAAGATAATGAGCCGTGGTTTGTAGCAAAAGATGTAACTAACATACTAGGTTATCAAAATAGCAGTAAGGCGATTATTGACCATGTTGATTCTGATGACAAACTCAATAACGAAACGTTATCGAGTTTAGGCCAACGTGGTGGGTGGTTAATAAATGAAAGTGGTTTATATTCTCTAATTCTATCTAGTAAATTACCAAATGCAAAACAATTCAAACGCTGGGTAACAGGTGAAGTGCTCCCTAGCTTACGCAAATACGGAACGTATAGCATGAATATCCCTAGAACATTACCAGACGCATTGAAATTATACGCCAACGAAATCGAGGCGCATAACCAAACAAAAGCCTTATTAGAGGAACAGAAACCGAAAGTATTATTCGCAGATGCAGTGAGTACTAGCGATACCGATATTTTAATCGGCGATCTAGCGAAACTCTTAAATCAAAACGGCCATAATATTGGGCAAAATAGACTGTTCGAGCGATTGAGAAACGAGGGCTTTTTAATCTCAAGAAAAGGAGGCTCTTACAACATGCCAACTCAGAGAGCTATGGAACTAGGGCTTTTTAGAATTAAAGAAACAGCTATCACTCATTCAGACGGTAGAACCAGTATCAATAAGACACCTAAAGTAACAGGCAAAGGGCAATTATATTTCATTAATCGCTATACAGGTGTGAGGTTATGACATTGCTCATTGATGAAATATATAACTTTTATAATAACCCTCAAAATTTAAAAGACTTTGAGGAATGGAAAAAAGAAATGGATAAAAACCATGAAAAAGAGAGTACAGCAGTTAAAGCGAGCTCATAAATTAATGGGCTGGACATATGGCGACATTCTAAGCCAGCTGGTATATCACTTTAAAGAAAGGAAATAAAAATATGATGACACAGCAATTAAAAGCAAGACACAGAAAGCCGATGAAAGCTAGACGGTTAGGCAAAAGTGATGAGCCTACATCGTTACAAATGGCACTATTCACTTTCTTAACATTGGTTTTTTTCTTTGCCACTGCTTACTGGTGGTGTACTGGCGAGGCTCTTATTAAATGGTAGATCTAAGTATAAAAAAAGAGCCATTCACCAAAGGCGAACGGCTCTATATTCCAATCTATTAAGAAAGGAACATCACACAACATTATTATATCTTATTTTCTTATGAAAAGAAAGGACATCACACAATGTACAAAAAGATTTTTGACAGTAAAAGTGCTACTCGTGAAGAGTGGCTAAAGGTTCGCAAACTAGGGCTTGGCGGCTCTGATATGAGCGCCGTACTAGGTGTTAATCAATGGCGCAGCCCTATCGATGTGTGGTTAGACAAAACCAGCGACACAGTAGAGGAAAAAGAAAGCGATCCGATGTATTGGGGAACTATCCTCGAGGACATTGTAGCGCAAGAGTTTGCAAAACGTACAGGCTACAAGGTGCGTAATAACAATTTCACATTACAAAGCGAGGAATATCCTTATTTACTCGCCAATATCGACCGAGAAATCGTCGGCCTAGACGCTGGCCTTGAATGCAAAACAGCGAACGCTTTCAAGGCCGATGAGTGGAAAGACGACAGCGTGCCAGACGCTTATTATGTGCAGTGCCAGCACTACATGGCGGTAACTGGTAAGTCGAGTTGGTGGATAGCCTGCCTCGTCGGTGGTAACAACTTTTTCTATAAAGAGGTTCCACGCAATGACGAAGTCATTCAAGCAATTATTGATACTGGGGCAGAATTCTGGCGATTAGTAGAAACTAAAACCATGCCAGCGCCAGACGATACGAAAGCGTGCAGCGAGGCACTGAAAAAACTATATCAACACAGCAACGGCAAAGCTATAGAACTGCCTGCCGAATATAGCAACGCTGTTATTGATTATCTGAAAATTAAAGACCAGCTCACAGCGTTAGAGTCTCAAAAGCGAGGTATTGAAAATCTCTTAAAGGACTACATGAAAGACAACGAAAAGGCAACAGCCGGCGAGTATGTTGTATCGTGGAAAACTACAAAACCGAGAGCTACATTCGATATCAAGACTTTCAAAGTAGACTACCCAGATTTATATGAGCAATATGTTAAAGTCGGCGAGATAAGTCGCAGATTTGAGGTGAAATAATGAAAACTCATGATTTACGAAATCTACTCGAGGCGGTTCCTTATGATTTTGAGGTAAAAGTTATAGGAAATTGCGGCGTTAAAGAGGCAATCATTGTAAAGGTTGATTTTGAAAGAAAAGTATTAACTTTAGGGGTGGAATAATGGAAAACACAGAAAATAAAGAAATTGAAACAATGGAAAATAAACCTAAGCGAAAAGTTCTTTTAAAACGAATTGAAGAGTTGGAGCTTGAACTCAAAAAGGCGAATGATACAATTTCTAGCCGAAATTGGTCAATTCGCTGTAGAGAAAGAGATCTAGATAGCGCAAGAGCAGAGGTTGCGCAATTAAAAGCATATATCGCAGGTGTAAAAGGCGACGCATTCCCAGAAAGTGAGGATAAATAATAATGGCTACAGTATCTGGAATTGAACTCAAAAAGAATAACATCGTAGCTCAAAAAGAGGATAAAACATTAAAAGGCATGCTCGAAAGCCCAGCATACAAGAAAAAATTCGAGGGAATGCTAGGCAAGAAAGCAGCTGGCTTTATGAGCAGTATTATTGCAGTTACAAATAACAATAATTACTTGATGAAAGCAGACCCTGCCACAGTCATTGGGGCAGCGGCACAGGCGGCTATGCTAGACTTGCCGATTAATCAAAGCTTGGGCTTTGCGTATATTGTGCCTTATAAAGGTGCTGCACAGTTCCAGCTTGGTTATAAAGGCTATATCCAACTTGCTCAACGTAGCGGCCAATATGTAGACATTGGGGCCAAGACTGTATACGAGGGCGAGCTCGAATACGAGAACCGCTTGCTCGATAAATTTAAGTTCGGTAATCGTACAGGTGATAAAGTTATCGGTTATCTTGCCTACTTTAGACTCACAAACGGATTTGAGAAAATGCTGTTTATGACGCTTGACGAAATGCAAGCGCACGCCAAGAAATATAGTCAAAACTATAATGGCGGCACCGATAAATGGGGCCTTGCTGATTTCAATGTCATGGCCGAGAAAACGGTACTCAAACGCCTGCTTTCCAAGTTCGGCCCTCTAAGCATTGAAAGCGTACAAATGAGCCAAGCATTAAGTAATGACGGCGGCGTTATTTCCATGAACAAAGACGGCGATTTTGATGTGAATTTTGACGGCGAAACTATCGACGCCGAATATGACGAGCCAACGGCAGAGCAAAGCGGCGACACTTACAACGTGGCAGGCGAGATTATTGACGCTAACACAGGCGAGGTAGTAGGCCATGAATGATAAAACGCTCGCTCAATTCGGCTCTGACTGGGTGAAAGTGAGGGATCATATCGCAGCATTAAAGCTGGCCGATATTCCTTATACACCTACCTTTATGGTACGCACCGAAAAGAAAACAGGCGTTTCAGCCAACAATGTAAAAAGTATTCTAGATTACGGCCTACAAATAGGCTTATATGTTCGCACTGGTGATAGAGATGTTATCACATTCGCACCTATTAGATAAGGAGTTTTATAATGGCTAGACCTAAAGCGAAAGGGGTTGAGTATTTCCCTCTTGATGTAGGGTTTTTAAGTGATTTGAAAATAAGAAAAATCATGCTTTCGTGTGGGGCCAGCTCTATTGCTGTGCTGATATACATATTCGCAGCGATCTATAGAGATGAGGGCTATTTCATGAATGTTAAAGATGATGATATAGCACTCATCGCTCTTGATACTAACCTCGATACTGACTATGTAAAAAATGTCATAAATCGAGCGTGTGAGGTAGGGTTATTCTCATTTAGAATTTACGACAATTTTCGAGTCCTAACATCTGAAGGAATACAAAATAGATACCTTAAAATCACAGAGCGTAGAAAATCGGTAAAAATTAATGCTGACATTAACCTAGTTAATGTTGACATGATGTATACAGAAACTAGGGTTAATGTTGCAGAAACTATAGTTAATGTTGCAGAAACCCCAGTTAATGTATACAAAAGTACACAA
>ERZ651108.1073-NODE-1073-length-12468-cov-14.873600_pt1 | contig 12468 bp, 10 predicted proteins | sample MGYA00512173_ERZ651108 | MGnify/ENA metagenome assembly ERZ651108 | reverse complement strand
CGGGACGTGAAGCATACCCCGGTGACGTCTTCTACCTGCACTCCCGCCTGCTGGAGCGTTGCGCTAAGCTCTCCGACGACCTGGGCGCAGGTTCGATGACCGGCTTCCCGATCATTGAGACCAAGGCAAACGACGTTTCCGCCTTCATTCCGACCAACGTCATCTCCATTACTGACGGCCAGATCTTCCTGCAGTCCGACCTGTTCAACGCTAACCAGCGTCCGGCAGTCGACGTCGGTATCTCCGTCTCCCGTGTTGGTGGTGCCGCACAGACCAAGGCTATGAAGAAGGTCTCCGGTACCCTGAAGCTGGAGCTGGCACAGTACCGTGCTATGGAAGCGTTCGCAATGTTCGCATCCGACCTGGACGACGCAACCAAGGCACAGCTGACCCGCGGTTCTCGCCTGACCGAGCTGCTGCGTCAGCCGCAGTACACCCCGTACGCAGTTGAAGAGCAGGTTGTCTCCATTTGGGCTGGTACCTCCGGTCACCTCGACGACATTGAGGTTTCCGACGTGCTGCGCTTCGAGGAAGGCTTCATCGAGTACCTGCGTCACAAGACCTCGGTACTGACCGATATCGCTTCCTCCGGCAAGCTTGAGGATGACACCGTTGCAGCTCTGAAGTCCGCAGTTGCTGACTTCAAGCAGGGTTTCAAGTCTGAGGGCAGCAGCCACCTCGTCGACGCAGGTCACGAGGAGCACAAGGCAGCTCGCGATAGCGACATCACTCAGGAAACCATCGGTTAGCGATTAGTCCTCGCCTTCTCCCCGCCTCAGCTATGAGGCTGGGGCGGGGCAGAAAGCAAGGAGAAAGGAAGCTCTATGGGAGCCCAGATTAGGGTTTACCGACAGAAGATTGCTTCGACGTCGTCTATGAAGAAGATCTTCAAGGCGATGGAGATGATCGCGACCTCCCGCATTAACAAGGCTCGTAACGCTGCTCAGGCAGCCGGCCCTTACGCGAACGCTCTGACCCGCGTGGTGACTGCGGTTGCGACTCAGCACGGTATTAAGCACCCGCTGATTCACAAGCCGCACGAGCTCGGAACCTACGAATACCGTCGCTCCGCAATCCTGGTTGTTACCAGTGACCGCGGTCTGGCAGGTTCGTACTCCTCCGCTATCCTGCGTCGTACCGAATCTCTGATTGAGAGGCTGCGCTCTAACGGCCAGGAGGTACAGCTGTACCTGGTTGGCCGTAAGGCAAAGGCTTACTTCGAGTTCCGTGAGCGCCCCTACGCCCGTGCGTGGGAGGGCCACACCGATGCACCTCGCGTCGAAACTGCCGTCGAGATTCGTGACGCGCTGCTCGAAGCCTACGAACTGCCCTTCGAAGAGGGCGGCGTGGACGAACTGCACATCGTGTACACCGAGTTCAAGTCGATGGTTGTTCAGGAACCCAAGATCCTGCGTCTGCTGCCCATTCATGTGGGCGATGCAAAGGAAATGGGCGAGGAAATCGTTCCCGATCAGGAACTGACCAAGGCTGAGTACGAGCAGGCGGCATCCTTCGAGTTCGAGCCCTCCGCCGAGGAAGTGCTCAACGCGCTGTTGCCGCGCTACATTGCATCGCGTATCTTCTCCTGCCTCCTGCAGGCAGCAGCAAGTGAGCTGGCATCCCGCCAGCGCGCAATGAAGACCGCAGGTGACAACGCTGAGACGCTGATTACCAAGTACACCCGTTTGATGAACAACGCACGTCAGGCGGAAATTACTCAGGAGCTCTCCGAAATCGTGGGCGGCGCAGACGCCCTCGGCTCCTAGTATTGGTACGCCAACGAAGCCATCAACTGTCCAAACTTTCTAAGTAAGTGAGAAATATGACTGCCACCTACAACGAATCGGTCTCCGCACCGACTCAGGGCGCAACGGGTCGTATTGCCCGCGTCATCGGCCCCGTGGTCGATGTCGAGTTCCCCGCCGGTCAGGTCCCCGAGATTTACAACGCTCTGACCACCGAGCTGACCCTCGACGGCCGTACCCGCACTATCACCTTCGAGACCGCACAGCACCTGGGCGACTCGATCGTTCGCGCTATCTCCCTGCAGCAGACTGACGGCCTGGTCCGCGGTCAGGCTGTAGTCGACACCGGCGCACCGATCTCCGTCCCCGTTGGTGACGGCGTGAAGGGCCACATCTTCAACGTTCTCGGTGACGCACTCGACGTGCCGAACTCTGAGATCAAGGCTGACACCTACTGGCCGATTCACCGTGCCGCTCCCGGCTTCGCAGAGCTGGAAGGCTCCACCGAAATGCTGGAGACCGGTATTAAGTCCATCGACCTTCTGACCCCCTACATCAAGGGCGGTAAGATCGGTCTGTTCGGTGGTGCAGGCGTGGGTAAGACCGTGCTGATCCAGGAAATGATTACCCGTGTGGCTCGTAACTTCGGTGGTACCTCCGTGTTCACCGGTGTTGGCGAGCGTACCCGTGAGGGTAACGACCTGTGGGTCGAAATGGAAGAAGCAGGCGTTCTGAAGGACACCGCTCTTGTGTTCGGCCAGATGGATGAGCCCCCGGGAACCCGTCTGCGCGTGGCACTGACCGGTCTGACCATGGCGGAGTACTTCCGCGATGTTCAGAACCAGGACGTGCTGCTGTTCATCGACAACATCTTCCGTTTCACTCAGGCAGGTTCTGAGGTTTCCACCCTGCTGGGCCGCATGCCCTCCGCAGTGGGTTACCAGCCGAACCTGGCGGACGAAATGGGTCTGCTGCAGGAGCGTATTACCTCCACCCGCGGTCACTCCATCACCTCCATGCAGGCAATTTACGTGCCTGCGGATGACTACACCGACCCGGCGCCGGCAACCACCTTCGCGCACCTGGATGCGACCACCGAGCTCTCTCGTGAAATCGCATCGCGCGGTCTGTACCCGGCAATTGACCCGCTGTCCTCCACCTCCCGAATTCTGGACGCACAGTACATCGGTCAGGAGCACTACGACACCGCAATTCGCGTGAAGGCTATTCTGCAGGAAAACAAGGAACTGCAGGACATCATCGCGATTCTGGGTGTGGACGAGCTCTCCGAGGAGCAGAAGATTGTCGTGGCACGTGCACGTCGTATCGAGCAGTTCCTCTCCCAGAACACCTACACTGCAAAGCAGTTCACCGGTGTCGAGGGTTCGACCGTTCCGCTGAAGGACACCATCGAGTCCTTCCAGATGATCTGCAACGGCGATGTCGACCACATCCCCGAGCAGGCGTTCTACAACATTGGTGGTATGGACGACGTTATGCGCCGCTACGAGGAAATCAAGGCACAGACTGGAGCTAAGTAATCATGGCTCTGAAAGTTGAAGTTGTTTCCCGCGAACGCGTCGTGTGGACTGGCGAAGCGAAGTACGTTCGTGCACGCTCCGTCAGCGGTGACCTCGGCATCCTGCCGGGTATGATCCCCACCTGCACGCTACTGGCACAGGACGGCGAGCTGCTCATTGAACCCGTTGATGGTGAGCCCATTAAGACCATCCTCAACGCAGGTTTCTTGACCGTCTCGAACGATCACGTGACCATCGTTGCAAAGCACGCACAGATCTAAAGCTGGTTCCCCTCAGCGGGAATTAGCCACTGTGTACACCTCGCCGGTGTTCCACCCTGAAAGGGGAGGGGCACCGGCGATTGGTGTATCCGGGGGTAGATTGTTTACGCAGAACGAGAGTGTGCACAGAAAGAACGCGTGCGCCGAAAGAGCGCGGGCAGAAAGATGATGGGCTGAAAAGGGGCGCCTCCCATGGTCGGGAGGCGCCCCTCAAGCTATGTGCAGCTGCTTAGCCTAGAGCCGTTTAGAACAGACGGTCAGCTAGAACAGACGGTCAGCGGAGTCGTCCACGCCGCGCATCGCATCGTAGTCCAGGCTCACGCAGCGGATACCGCGGTCCTCAGCCAGGGTACGTGCCTGCGGCTTAATCGTCTGTGCCGCAAATACGCCGCGCACCGGTGCCAGCAGCGGGTCACGGTTGAGCAACTCCAGGTAACGGGTCAGCTGCTCCACACCGTCAATATCGCCCACACGCTTGAGCTCGACCGCCACGGAGACGCCGTGCGCATCCTTCGCCATGATGTCTACCGGACCGATAGCGGTCGGGTACTCGCGGCGCACCAGCGAGTAGCCCTCACCGAGAGTGTGAATCTGTTCGGCAAGCAGACGCTGCAGGTCAGCCTCCACACCGTCCTTGATGAGGCCGGGGTCAACACCCAGGTCGGTGGCGTGCTCGTGCTCAATCTTGTAGATACGAATCATGAGGCGGTCATCGCTCTTAGCGGCCTGAACGGTCCACAGCTGCTGAACATCGGATTCCAGGTCCTCACGGATGCTTTGCGGAACGTCCTCACGCTCAGCCACCAGCAGGGAGCAGGGAGGGCTCATCCAGTTCAGAGGCTTGTAGGAACCGCCGTCGGAGTGAATGAGGACGGAGCCGTCATTCTTGACCATCAGCAGGCGGGTAGCGCGGGGCAGGTGGGCGCGGAGGCGGCCCTCATAATCTACGGAGCATTCAGCAATGACAATACGCATCCGTCCACTCTAGCAGGTACGAGTGTTTGGCTCTAGCAGGTGAGGGTATGAGCTAGGGAACCTGAGCTTGGTACAGGTCACGGTACGGGGGCACAGTAGGGAGGTGCGGTACAGCGCGGGGGAGTACCGCCTCAGCATGAGTATCACGCCAGTATGTGGAAGAGCGCAGAGCGAACAGCGGCAGGGCTGGTAGATAGAGATAGCTGAGCGGCGCGGTAGAATAGGGCTCATGGCACGTAAGAATCATCCCGGCAGGCGAGCATCCGGCACCACCAGCGATAAGTGGCACCGTCAAGCACCCGCAGGGCGTGATATCAGCAGGATCCTCGACCCTGCACCCCGACTGGAACGTGACCGGTACGGTGACTGGTTGGTGCAGTACATTCCCGCCGTCAACGCCCAAAAAACCTACACCTGCCCCGAATGCTACCGCCCGATTCCGCCCAGAACAGCGCACCTGGTGGTGTGGCAAGAAAGCCACACGATGGGCCGTAGCCGCGCCATTGACGAGCGCAGGCACTGGCATCAGCATTGCTGGCGCACCCGCCGCAAATAGGCTGAACACTGCACTTGAGGTGCAGCCTAAGACTACATTCTTGACCAAAACCACATTCTCGAATCCATTTCTTGAAGGAACGCAATGAGCAACACCGCCGATATCACCCGCGAGCAGGAATTCGATCCCGCCCGCTACGTCTTCAGCACCGCCGCTGAGCCCACCCCCATTAAGGCACGTACTGTGCTTCCGGCACGCCGCGAGAACTTCACCGTCACCACCGCGGACGGCAAGCGCCTCGTCGGTGAACTCGCCCTGCCCGAAGGCGAAATCAAGGCAACCCTGGTGACCTTCCACCCGCTGCCCACCCACGGCGGCTACATGGACTCGCACGTGTACAAGAAGGCGTCCTTCCGCCTGCCGGCGCTGTCGAACATCGCGGTGCTGCGTTTCAACACTCGCGGCACCTCCTCGATTCGCGGCACCAGCGAAGGCGTCTTTGACGGCGGCTTTGCCGAGAAGAAGGACTTCGACGCAATCCTGAAGTTCGTACGCGAGCGCGCCCTGCCGAACCTCTGGCTGGTCGGCTGGTCCTTCGGCACCGAGCTGGTGCTCAAGTACGCGCCCGAATACGCAAACGAGTTCACCGGCGCTATTCTGCTCTCCCCGCCGCTACACCGCGTGCACCCGGCTGAGCTGGACGAGTGGAACAAGATCTCGAACCCGCTGTACGCGCTGGTGCCCGAGCACGACGACTACCTGCAGCCTCCGGCGGCGCGTGAGCGTTTTGCGGCTGTACCGCGCACTCGGGTGATTCCCTTTGAGGGGTGCAAGCACCTGTGGGTGGGCGAGAAGTCCGTGCAGCAGGTCCTCAACACCGTGGTCAGCATCGTAACCGGTGCACCCACCGAACTGCCTACCGAATACACCGGCCCCGTGGCAGAAGAAATCACTGAGCTTTAAGGTTCGGCATAAAAACACGGCATAAAAATATCAAGGCGGCAGCTTTGGATAGAACATCCAAAGCCGCCGCCTTCGTATCTATACGGGATGCGTGCCCCCACGGGAAGAGTAGCGAGAGCGTAGATAACCTACAACTGTTTACAACTGGAGGTGACTACAGTTGGGCGGTGACTACAGCTGGAGATGACTACAGTTGGTCCTGGCGAGGAATGAACACCTCACGCACCAGAATCAGCATGGAAGCCGCCACCGGAATAGCAATCAGCGCGCCCAGTACGCCCCAGAGCGCGCCACCGGCAGCCACAGAAATAATCGCAACACCGGCAGGAACCGAGACAGCGCGAGCCATAATACGCGGAGAAATCAGGTACGCCTCCACCTGCAAGTACAGGAAGTACGCCACCGCAAACCACAGCGCCAGACTCCAGCCCTGGGTCAGCAGAATCAGCGAGGTCAAAATCAGCGCAATCACGCCACCAACCAGCGGAATGAACGCCAGAATCATGACGACCAAAGCCATCAACTGCGGGAAGCTAAAGCCCAAAAAAGCCATAATCAAGAACGCCACAAACGCGTTCAGCACAGCAACCAGAGCCTGACCCATCACGTAGTTACCCACCGACTCGGTAATCTTGTCGGTAATGTACTTGACGCGCACACGCTTGGACGCCGGCGCCAGGCGCACACCCCACGCCTTGATGGTGTCCATCGAGGTGAGGAAGTATAGAGACAGGAACAGCACAATAATCACGCCGGTCACGCTCTGCGCCAAAGTAGACCCAGCAGAAACCAAGCTCGACATGAAGCTATTGACCTGTGAAGAGGAGAACGTTGACTCCAAGAACTTAGGGACGTTCTCATTCACCCAGGTGCTGATGTTAAAACGCTGATCAAGCTCGTGGTACCAATCAGAATCAATTGTGTTCTGATAGATACCCGGCGCGTACTGCACAAACTTAGATGCCTGCTCGCTAATAACCGGGCCAATCGTCATGACCAGACCGGTCACGGCGCCAGCAAAACCAGCAAGCACAGTAATCACGCCGATACCGCGCTTAATGCCCCACGACTCCAGGCGGCGCACAATCGGATCCAGACCCAGAGCAATGAAAATAGCGCCGGTCACCCAACCCACCAGGGCACCCACATTATTGAAAATGTAGTAGGCGAAGAGCGCCAGACCCACGCCCACGGTCATGAGGAAACCAAACGCGACCGGGTTGTGCATCATGGAGGTCTTGCCGTTACCGACCACCTTCGGTGCGGGAGGCGCATCCTCAGAAGCGGCGGGGACCACCGGAATAGTATCCGTAGGAGGCATGGAAGCGCGGCGGCGGTTAGAACGCACCTGGCTAATGCTTTCGGTCAGCTCGCTGAAAGTCTCCGTTATCTGGTCAGTGAGGGATTCCTTCTTGCGCGTCTCGGGGGACGATGTCGTCTCTGCGGGAGCTACTGAGGCTTTCTTCTCGCTCATGCTCTTCCTTTCCGGATCATTCCGGGTATTTTTTCTTTACTGTGCCATTCTACCGGCTGGTTTACTGTGTTACGGCATCAACGGTGAATCTCAGGGCAGGGGAGCTCATGTGGGAGAGGCATCTGCGGGGTGGTTTCGGGCAATAGCCCAAACGCTACCCCGGCATGAGCTCAGAGCGTAGGCAACAGAGAACGGGTGCTCGCAACGGCGCGTTGTGGAGATAATAGAGGAAGGAACGCGTGAAGGTTCTAGCCCGCACGCAACAATAGATACAGAACGTAAAGGAGCCCAGGATGAGCATTATTTTTGATCCGGCAGACCGCGGCGCATCCCAGAACGCGGCACAGGGTAACGTCGCGCAGGGTGGGGCAGCGCAGAACGGGGCAGCACAGGAGATTCCCGCCTCCGTACGCAACGCCATGGAACTGAACCCCAACGCGGCACAGTCTGCTGGCGAACAGGGTGGCAAACAGAGCCCTTCCGCTCCCACCTGGCGCTACGAGGTCAACACCCCCGAAGAGTTTCAGAAGTTCGTGCAGCTCTCTAGCCAGGGTGCCGTGATTTTTGCGCTCTACGCGCCGCACTCGCCTTCCTCCCTGCAGATGCTCGAAGGCGTGCAGAAGCTTGTGGATTCCGCCGCAGGTAGCATGATTTGCGCCGCCGTGGACGTCACCAAACTTCCCGAAGCTGCCCAGGCATTCGGCGTGAGCGGCGTGCCCGCGGGTGTTGCCGTTCTGGCGGGCCGCCCGGCACCGATTTACACCGGCCCGGTCAGCGCAGAAGACCTCGGCGATGTGCTCTCCCAGGTTCTGCAGCTCGCGGCACAGTACCAGCTGCCCGGCGGCTTCGACCCGGTCGTTCCCGACGACGAAAAGCCCCTGCCGCCCCTGCACGCAGAAGCCGTCGCCGCCCTCGACCGCGGCGACCTGGAGGGTGCCCGCGCCGCATACCGCAAGGCAATCACCGAGAACCCCGGCGATAAGGAAGCGAAGCTCGGCCTGGAACAGGTTGAACTGCTCGCCCGCGTGAAGGACCTGGACATGGCAACCGAACGTGCGGCCGCCGCGGCAGACCCCATGAACATTGACGCCGCGTTCAACGTAGCCGACCTGGACCTGGTAGGTGGTCATGTGGAGGACGCGTACAACCGTCTGCTGCGCCTGTTCAGCGCGGTAGGTCCCGATGATAAGGCGCGTGTGCGCGAGCGCCTCGTGCAGCTCTTCGATGTGGTGGGTGCATCTGACCCGCGCACCGTCAAGGCGCGTGCGGCACTGACCATGGCGCTGTTCTAAAAATAGCTGTCACCCGGGAAACGTCATGAGCCGGTCTAGCTAGCTCTGGCTAATCTAGGCGGCTGAAACGTTGAATACGGACGGGCTATCGTCTACCCCTGCACTCGGGCTGCGGGGGAGGCTGTAGCCCGTTCTGTTTTGCGGTTTTTGGCGGTTTTGAGGGTGGGGAGAGCAGACATCCCAACCTGACAGATAGCGCGCTAGGACGCTACGTATAGCACCCCGAAATGTCCATATACTGCATGACGGATGCGTAATATGCGGGTTTAATAGCCAAAGACTGTAGACCTTTCTACAAGGGTGATAGGGTGAAAATATGAACACTAGTCACTTTCCCCAGGACCCGAACCCGCAAGAACCAGGTTCACCGCAGAACCCGGTACAAGAGACCGCAGTAGAGGCAACCCCCGCCGCGGCAGTACCTCAAGCTATAGTCCCCGAATTTGCAGCGCCGGAAGCTACAAACCTCGAGCCTGTAGCGCCGGAAGCTGTAGTTCCCGCATCGGTAGCACCGCAGTTACCCGTCACCCCGCAGACTATACCTGCAGCTGGCGCTCGCCCCGCCATCGAAATCCGCGGCCTCACCAAGGCATTCGGTCAGAAGGTCGCCGTCGACCGCATCAACCTCGACATCCCCTCCGGATCCTTCTACGGACTGGTCGGCCGCAACGGCGCCGGTAAAACCACCACCATCTCCATGGTCACCGGCATGCTCAAGCCCAATGAAGGCACCGCCTACGTGCGCGGCATCGACATGTGGGCCGACCCGCTCAAAGCCAAAGCGCACCTGGGTGTGCTGCCCGACGGCGTGCACCTCTTCGACAAGCTCACCGGTGAACAGCTCATCACCTACTCCGGCTACCTGCACGGGATCGATAAGGAAACCGTTGCCTCCCGCGTCAAGGACCTGCTCGCCGCAATGGACCTGACCGACGCTGCGGGCCGTGCCGTTGCCGACTACTCCGCCGGTATGACCAAGAAGATTGCGCTCGCCGCCGCTCTCGTTCACGCGCCCTCCGTGCTGATCCTGGACGAGCCCTTTGAGGCGGTCGACCCGGTTTCCGCCGCTAATATTCAGGACATTCTGCGTGGCTTCGTTGCCTCCGGCGGAACTGTCATTATCTCCTCGCACGTGATGGACCTTGTCCAGCGCCTGTGCGACCACGTAGCCGTCATGGACTCCGGCCGTATTCTCGCCGCCGGAACGGTCGATGAAGTACGCGCCGGCATGAGCATTGAAGAACGATTCGTGCAGCTGGTCGGCGGCCGCACCTCCTCGGAAGGATTGTCATGGTTGGGCACCTCGTCTCACTAAAGTGGCAGTATGTGCTCGCTTCCTTCCGCCGCAGCATCTGGGCACTGATCGGCCTGATTTTTGCGGCGCTCTACGCGGGCGGTATGCTCTTCGGCCTCGGCTCCGCATACTTTATCGCTAACTCGGAGGTACCCGAATACGGTCAGCTCGGAACCCTCCTGGTAGGCGCGGTTATTGCGCTCGCCTGGGCTATTGTCCCCATTTTCTTTAGCGGACTGGACGGCACCCTGGACGAGAGCCGATTCGTGCTCTTCCCCATCAAGCCCTCCACCCTGCAGAAGGGCCAGTTCCTCGGCGGGTTCGTGGGTATCCCCGGCATTGCCAGCATCATTGCCGTGCTGCTGGGTGCGATCGCGTTTATATCGCAACCGCTCGCGCTGGTCGTGTACCTCATCTGCTGCGTGCTCGGCCTTGCGAACCTCATGGTGTGGGCTCGTCTCGCCAACCGCCTGGGCATGGCGCTGAATGATAACCCGCGCATCGCCAACACCCTGATGATCGTTGCCATGCTACTGATGATGAGCGCCGGCTTTATCTTCGGTGGAACGATAACCTACCTGACCAAGCACTGGGAAGAGGTGCTGCCCTACCTGCCGTGGCTCAGCGTGACGCCCTTCGGGTCGGCATTTGCGGTGCCCTACTTTATGGCGACCGGCAATATGGGCACCGCCCTTGGTTGCCTGGCTCTGACCCTCGTCTACCTGGCTGGCGGATGGTGGCTGTGGGGTAAGAACCTGGCACGCTCCATGGCGAATGTGGGCGGTAGCGCGCACCACGCGAGCGCAGCTGAAGTCGCCGCGGGTGATTTGGGTCTGTTGGCACGGTTCCCCGCAACCCCGCGTGGTGCCGTGGCGGCACGAACCCTGCACTCATTTCTGAAAGACAACCGTCTGCAGCTGCTGACCGCAAGCACCGCCATGCTTTACCTGATACTGACGGTGGCTATGCCCCTGTTCCTGAGCTCTGTAGGCTCCTTCGAAAGTCGGGCCAGTTTTAACGGCGTCAACGCGGCTGAAGCTAACCAGATCATCAATAGCGGCGTGATGCAGCTCTTCGGATTCTGGATGTACTTCTGCACCGTCTTCACCGGCTACTACATGTGCTACCTCGTCTCCTACGACAACACCGCATTCAGCCTGCACGTGCTCTCCCCGCTACGCGGTATTGACGATCGTCTCGGCCGTCTTTGGGGTTACAGCATCCTGATGGTTCCGATCGTAGTGGTGATGGTGTTCGTCGCCTCAGCGGCAAATGGACACCTGGAGCTTTTCCCCATTGTGCTGATGCACCAGCTGGGCGTGCTCGCTGCGGCTGCAGGTATTGGATGCGTACTGGATACCTTCATTAGTCCGCCCGTGGCACCTCCCGGGGCTAACCCGTTCAAGAACCCGAAGAACAATGAGGGCTTCGCTAATCAGTTGCTGCTCATGCTCACCGTAATTCTGGTGATGCTCAGCGCGCTACCCGGCGGTATCTCGGTTGTTGTGTACATTTTCGTGACCCAAGATCTACTAACCCTCGTCTTCGGTGGCTTGATTCAGCTCCTGATTGGTGCCGCACTGCTCGTGGGTGGCGTGGCGTGGGGCGGTCACCGCTACGACAAGGTCAGCTCCAAGATGCTGGAGCGTGTGGCACGCTTCCAAGCGAACTAACAAGAGTCGAAGCTCCAGCACATCAGGAATAAAAGAGAAGGGTTCCGTGTTAGGTACTAAGCCTGGCGCGGAACCCCTTTTCTGTGCCGCACGAATTTCTAGCCCCGAACTTCTAGCGGAAAGAAGCTCACCGCAATACTTAAGAGCCTATGGTGGAGCTGTGGCCTGCCTCCATATTGACCGCCCGGGGGCTCAGCACCTCCCAACTGCTACTAAAATAGAGAAGGCGCCAATCACCCAACCGTGCGGCAGCGCCCCTCACCCTATGTATCCCACCTCATCATCAAGGAGAAACATGAGCTCGATCGAAGGCATCGAAGACCCCTTTGGCCCCGGAACCGCAGGCGGCACCGCCCTGCTCGAACGCGAAGAAACCCAGCTTTCTGAGCCCGGCGACCACGAGCGATTCTCCCACTACGTACGCAAGGAAAAGATTCTCGAATCGGCGCTGACCGGTGAACCCGTGCGCGCCCTCTGCGGCAAAATGTGGGTACCCGGCCGCGACCCGCAGAAGTTCCCCGTCTGCCCCCAGTGCAAGGAAATCTACGAAGGCCTCGCACCCGGCAACGACGGCGACAACGGCTCCGGCGAATAATACGCGCCAGACGACACGCCTCAGACAACACAACCTGGGCGATACGCCTGAATAAATACGAATAAATAACACGCCGCAGCAGCAAGACTCAACGGCCCAACACCGCTCATGAGACTTTGCTGACGAGCACCAAATTCTTGCACCACAGCCCGGCCCAACC
>ERZ651108.1071-NODE-1071-length-12474-cov-5.344875_pt1 | contig 12474 bp, 9 predicted proteins | sample MGYA00512173_ERZ651108 | MGnify/ENA metagenome assembly ERZ651108 | reverse complement strand
AGCCTCCCATTCCCTGGACTTCAATTTCGATGTCCAAGAAACGGGAGGCAGTTCATTACTCCCGGGGGATTTCGCTAGTTAACTGACGTGCTCACTGGCCCTGAGCAGCGTACTTGGCCTCAACCTCGGCCTTGAGCGGACGCCACCAGGCCTCGTTGTCGCGGTACCAGTCGATGGTGGCCTGCAGACCAGAGCGGAAGTCAGTGAACTTAGGCTGCCAGCCCAGCTCCTCAACCAGCTTGGAGTTGTCGATGGCGTAGCGCAGGTCGTGGCCGGGGCGGTCAGCAACGTGCTCGTAGTCGCTGGGGTCGTGGCCCATGAGCTCCAGGATCAGCTCCACAACCTCCTTGTTGTTCTTCTCGCCGTTAGCACCAATGAGGTAGGTCTCACCGATACGGCCCTTCTCAATGATGTCCCATACGGCGTCATTGTGGTCCAGTACGTGGATCCAGTCACGCACATTCTGACCGGCACCGTAGAGCTTGGGGCGCACGCCGTCGATCAGGTTAGTAATCTGACGCGGAATGAACTTCTCAATGTGCTGGTAGGGGCCGTAGTTGTTGGAGCAGTTAGAGATAGTGGCCTCAACCCCGAAAGACCGTACCCAAGCGCGTACCAGCAGGTCAGAGCCGGCCTTGGAGGAGGAGTAGGGGGATGAGGGATTGTAAGGAGTGGTGGGGGTGAACTTAGACGGGTCGTCCAGCTCCAGGTCACCGTAAACCTCATCGGTGGAGATGTGGTGGAAGCGGGTGCCGTGGGCGCGTACCGCCTCTAGCAGGGTGAAAGTACCCACCAGGTTGGTCTTGATGAAGGGGGAGGGGTCAAGCAGAGAGTTGTCGTTGTGGGACTCAGCGGCGAAATGCACCACTACATCAGCCTCGGCCACTAGCGGGTCAACCGTGTCGCGGTCAGCAATGTCACCCTCAACCAGGGTTACCTTGTCGGATACATCCGCTAGCGACAGCGGGTTACCGGCGTAGGTTAGCTTGTCTAGGACCGTGACCTTGGCGTCAGGGTGACGCACCAGGGTCTGGTGTACAAAGTTAGCGCCGATAAATCCAGCACCGCCGGTAATTAGAACGTGCATGGGCTTTCACTTTCTATGCCTGGGAAAACATGCGGAATATGTCAATAATGCCATATCTCGCATGACTCGTCTCTACATCACTAAAGCTGACGTGCTTAAAGCTGATTGGTAAACTACCAACTATGGCGAAAACTGTCTTGGTAACTGGTGCTGGTGGCTATATTGGACGCCACGTGGTGCGAGCCCTACTCGCGCGCGGGCTCGACGTAAGCGTGGTTGACCTGCGCTTAGATGAAGTAGATCCGCGTGCTCGCCGCGTGGATGTAGACCTATTCAACGCTGGCGAGGATATTTACGACCAGCTTGGCTGCCCCGACGCAGTTATTCACCTGGCTTGGCGTGACGGTTTTGTGCACAACTCCCCGGCTCATATTGATGATCTGCCCAAGCACTACCACCTGATTGAAAACCTACTAAAAGGTGGCCTAAAACAGATCGCAGTCATGGGCTCCATGCACGAGGTGGGCTACTGGGAAGGCGCCATCGACGCCGACACCCCCTGCAAGCCGGCTTCTCTCTACGGGATTTCCAAGAACTCCCTACGCCAAATCACCGCCCTGCTAGCCAGCCAGTATGGGGCGCAGATGCAGTGGATTCGCGCTTACTACATCGTTGGCGACGACGCCCACGGCTCCTCCATTTTCTCCAAGCTGCTTGCCGCCGCTAATGAGGGTAAAACCACCTTCCCCTTCACTACCGGCAAGAACCTATACGACTTCATCTCCATCACCGAGCTGGCCCGTCAGATCTCCGCAGTGGTAGCTCAAGACCAGATCGACGGCATTATCAACGTCTGCACCGGCAAGCCCATGAGCCTAGCCGAGCGGGTAGAGGCCTACATTCAGGAAAACAACCTGGGTCTAACCTTGCAGTATGGAGCTTTCCCTGACCGTCCTTACGACTCTCCCGGAGTGTGGGGAGACGCCACCAAGATCGCGCAGATCTTGGCGCTAAGTGGCGAGAGCCTGGAGGCCTGAGTGAAACGCGCTGGTATTTTCCTGTTCTATGACCCTGAAGGCAAAGTAGACGACTACATCCTGGGCTGCCTAGGTTCACTCCAGCAGCACATGGACTACCTGCTGGTGGTGTCTAACTCGCCCCTGGATGAGACTAACCGTAAGCGTCTAGAGTCAGTCTCTAGCGAAGTTATGGAGCGTAAAAACGTCGGTTACGACGTCGGCGCTTACCGTGACGGCCTGCGCCACCTGGGCTGGGACCATATGGGCGACTATGACGAGCTGGTGCTGTTTAACTACACCTTCTTCGCTCCCATCCACCCCTGGGCCAGCCTATTTGAGCGCACAGACAAGTGGGACACCGACTTTTGGGGCATCACTGAACACGATGAAGTACGCCCCCACCCCTTCCTACCTAAATTGGTTATGCCCCGCCACATCCAGTCCCACTGGATTGCGGTGCGTTCCAGCCTGTCCGCCACTAAAGACTGGCGTTCCTACTGGGAAGACATGCCTCCAATTGAGTCTTACAACGACTCTATCCAGTGGCATGAAAGCCGCTTCACCGGCTACTTCAACGCCCTGGGCTACCGCCATGAAGTGGCCTACAACGTAGACGACTACCCCTCAGCTAACCCGGTGTTTGATAACGCCAGTTTGCTACTGCAAGACGGTTGCCCCATCCTTAAGCGCCGCAACCTATTCCACAACCCCCTACACCTAGACCGCTTTGCGATTATTGGTGCAGACATGCTGGAGCAGGCCCGCGCGGCCGGCTATGACACGGATTTGATCCTGTCTAACCTGGCACGCACCTCTAAGCCCCGCGACCTGGTCACTAACGCTGGCCTGACCTGGGTGGTGCCCCAAAGCGCCAGTGAGGAAACCTACGCCGCTGCCGCCACCCAGAAAGTTTTGGCTGTAGCCCACATTTTCTACGCCGATATGGCTGAGGAAATTCTTCAGCGCCTATCGGTGCTGCCCAAGGGCTACTATTTGGTGGCCACCACCTCTAATGAGGAAAACCAGGCCCAGATTCGCGCCGTCATGGAGCGCTACGGGGTTGAGGGTGAAGTGCGCGTAGTGGCCTCCAATCGGGGCCGCGACATTGGTGCTTTCCTGGTTGACTGCAATGACGTACTGGCCAGTGGCAAGTGGGACATTGTGGTCAAGATTCACTCCAAGAAATCAGTGCAGGATGATTACAACGCCGCCCAGCTGTTTAAAACTCACCTGTACGACAACCTGCTAAATTCACGTGCGCATGTGGCCAATATTTTGGCTGAATTTGCCGCCCACCCTGCCCTGGGGATGGTTTTAGCGCCGCTGCCGCACATGGGTTACCCAACCATGGGCCACGCCTGGTTCACTAACCGTGAGCCGGCTCAGGCTGTGGCCAAACGCCTGGGGATTAATGTCCCCTTTGACAAGGACATGCCCCTGGCCACCTACGGCTCCATGTTCATTGCTCGCCCCCAGGCCCTAACCAAGCTGGTTAACGCCGGTTTCAAGCCCGAAAACTTCCCCGTTGAGGGCGGCTATAAGGATGGTTCTTTGGCCCACGTGCTAGAGCGCCTTATGGCTTATGCTGCACTGAGCGAAGGTTTCTATGTGCGCCCGGTACTAGCCCCCAAGTGGGCTGAGGTTTACTACGGCTACTTGGAGTACAAGCTGGCCGCAGTCTCCTCATTCCTACCTCCCTTTACTATTGATCAAGTTCCCTACCTTAAAGCTCACGGTGGTCCAATACCCAACGTGTTGGCAAGCATCAAAGTCAACATCATGTTGCGCCAACCCAAGGTAGGCAATGCGCTTAAACCCGCGTATCGCTTAGTTCGTAAAGGTGCCGCGACTGTACGTAAGCTACATCGACACTAAGGAGGGTAATGAACGAGCGTAAACGGGTCATTGATCTGACCTGGAGGATGGCTCGGCGCTCTATTTCCTCAGAATTTAAGGGAACTGCGCTGGGCCGTGCCTGGTCGTTTATCAACCCGCTGGCCACCATCGCGGTTTTCTCGGTGATTTTCGGCTTGGTTTTCCGTGGCGGGGTGGAGCCTGGTAAAAACTCGGGGATTGATGCCTTCGCACTGTGGATCGGTGTGGGCATTATTGCCTGGAACTTTATCTCTAACTCGGTTATGCGGTCCATGGATTCCCTGGTGGGTAACGCTGGACTGCTAACCAAGGTGTACTTTCCACGCCAAACCCTGGTTTATTCAGCGGTATTGGCTTTGGTTTATGATTTCGCCTTTGAATTAACGGTGCTGCTGGTAATTATGCTGATTGCTGGCGGCCCCACAGTGCTGCTGTTTATTCCGCAGCTAATCGCTATTACCGTTTTAGCGGCCGTATTTACTACCGGCCTAGGCATGATGCTAGCTATTGCCAGCGTCTATTTCCGCGACATCTCCCACCTCTGGCAGATTTTTAACCAGGTGTGGATGTATGCCTCGGGCGTGGTTTTCCCGCTGTCTATGCTTGATCAGCTACAAAACCGACTGTTTAACCAGGGCTGGCAGATTAATGGGCACCCGCTACCGCTGACCACCACTTTCCGCATGAACCCGGCTGAGCTGTTCCTAGAGGCTTACCGTAGCTGCCTATACGATTTCGCTAACCCCTCACTGGGCGTGTGGCTTGGCTGTCTGGGCTGGGCCGTGCTGTCTTTTGCAGTAGGACGCTGGGTCTTTAGCCGCTACAGTGCGCGCATTGTGGAGGAGCTGTAATGACTAACGCAATTACTATTAACGACGTTTCTAAGCGTTTTAGGGTTTATAAAGACCGTAACCAGTCCCTTAAAGGCGCGTTTTTGCAGCGTCGTCGGGCCCAATACGAGGACTTCTGGGCGCTACAGGACATTACTTTCGATATCCCTGCCGGTAAAACTTTCGGCCTGCTGGGACATAACGGCTCAGGTAAATCCACCCTGCTTAAATGTATTGCCCAGATTCTTACCCCCGACACTGGCTCTATTAGTGCCACTGGCCGTATGGCCGCCATGTTGGAAGTAGGCTCGGGTTTCCACCCGGAGCTGTCGGGGCGTGAAAATATTTACCTTAACGGCGCCATTTTGGGTATGAGCCCTAAAGAGATTGACTCTAAACTTGACGCCATTATTGATTTTTCCGGCGTGGAGCGCTTTATCGACCAGCCGGTTAAAAACTATTCCTCAGGTATGTATGTGCGCCTGGGCTTTTCGGTTTCTATCCATGTAGAGCCCGATATTTTGCTGGTTGATGAGGTACTTGCAGTTGGTGACTTAGAATTCCAAAACAAGTGCATGGAGAAGTTCGCCCAGCTTAAGCAGGACGGACGCACAGTGGTGGTGGTTAGCCACGGCCTTGAGCAGATGCGTTCCTTCTGCGACCAGGCAGCTTGGCTAGATCACGGCAAACTGGTGGAGGTGGGTAACGCCGCCCAGGTGGTAGACACTTACTCTGACGTGGCCCACCAGGCCATTAAGGTTGAAGGCGGCGGTACTCGCTTTGGTACCGGCCAGGCACAGATCACCAAGATTGAAGTGCTTGATGAGTCCGGTGCGCCGGTAACTATGGTGCGTCCGGGCCAGGCAGTAAATATTCGCCTGGATTATGAAGCCCATGAGCGTATTGAGGAGCCCGTTTTTGGGGTTTCTATCGACAGTCGCGACGGCGTATGGGTGTGGGGTCTGCATGGGCGCGATGCCGGATTTGTGCCCCGCTCTATTGAAGCTGGTACCGGTAGCCTGCAGGTCCACATTCCAGCCCTGAACCTTTCGCCGGGCTCTTTCACTATCTCCGCAGCCATCCAGAACAAGGAAATGACCGCGATTATTGATGCCCTGCAAAGGGGGCGGCGCTTTGATGTGCTGCCTGGGCCGGGTATGGAAAGCGGCGGCATAGTGATTTTGGGGGCCAGCTATGGCAACCTGCAGCCTGAGCGTGAAATGCTTTCGATCACCCCGCGCGGTAAGGCCGAGTTTGATCAGCTAGCTCGTGAGCAGATCCGGCTAGCTGAAGAACTGCGCAAGCAGAAGGAAGCCGAGCGCGAAGCTGAACAAAAGCAAGACTGACGGATCTGCAGCTGAGCAGCAGTGCGCAGCAGCTCTGCGCAGCCTTTAGTCTGTGTTAACTGACCCGCGCAGCTTGCCCAGCCGGGCACTTAAAGTGCTCTCTTGCAGCTGCCCGGTCAGTTCTTGCAATTGGGCTAGCTGCTCGCTTAACTGCTGCACCTGCTTAGTTAAGGCGGCTACCTGCTGGTTTAAATCCGCGTGTACCAGGTTTAGAGCCTCATGTACACCCTGGGAAACCTGCTCAAGCTGGGCCTGGGAGCGGCGATAATATTCGGCGCTAACCAGCGCCTGGCCTAGAAACGGGCTGGGGGAGTCGGTACGCAGATAGCTTTCCCTAATAGCCAGGTTGTCTTGCTGATGCTCTAGAGCGGCAGTGATCACCGAGTTGCCACTTTCACCAGCCAAACCTGGGCGCTGATGCCAAAAAGCTAGCGCCGGCCCCTCTAGGAAACCTGCCGGCTGAGCCTGCAATAGGCGCAGGTTAAACTCCCAGTCAGCCTGGGTGCTTAGCCGCCCATCCCAATGCCCCACCAGATCAGCGCTGGCGCGGCGAATTAGCTGGGAAATAGGGGGAATATAGTTGCCCACCAGCATGTCGATCAGGTTGAAACTGTGGTGTTCTAAAGCTAAATCGGCCCGCTCAAGGATGGTAATGGTGCCGTCAGATTCAAGTTTTTCGCTAACTAGCTGGGTGCGCGCAGCCACTGCCCCCAGGTGAGGGTGGGCCTGCAAATAGGCCACAGTTTGGCTTAAAAACTGCGGGTCCCAAGTGTCGTCGTCGTCGTGAATAGCGAAGAAGGGGGCGCTGGCGCAGGCCAAACCAGACTCCAGGGCAGCCTCGCGCCCGTTAGAGACCTGGTTATTCACCACCTGGGTTCGCGCCTGCAGCTTGGGGGAGGTTTTATCCAGGGCCGCCTGCACAATTTGGGTTTCGCCGCCGTCATTAACAATGATCAGCTCATAGTCATCAAGCTGTTGGCCCTCCACGCTGGTTAGGGCGCGGGAGAGAAAAACGGGGCGATTGCGGGTACGCATAATCACGCTAACTAGCGCGCTCATGGTTTTCTCCTAAAACTAGCTAAAACTAGCCGATACGCGCGTACAGATCTTGCGGGGCGTGGGCTAGAGCCTGAACTAAACCCTGGGCGCGAGCCTGACGCTGGGGGCCTAAAAGTATACGCCCACCGGTATTTACCAGGGCCCGAGCTGCCACTGAGGCTGGCGCATAGCGGGCGGCTACGCGCAGCCGGTTGCGGGTGTTCCAGGTGGTAAAAGCCGCTGAGGCCGAATCGGATGAAGCCGCGTGGGCGTGGCGGGCTTGGGCTTGGCGCACATATTGCACGCGGTAGCCAGCGCGGCGTAGGCGGTAGGAAAAATCGGTGTCCTCGTAGTACATGAACAGGTCTTGACGCATCCCACCCAGCTGACGCCAGGCGTGGGCACTAATCGCGCAGGCCCCGCCGCAAATGCCAAATACTTCAGGGCTGTCGTGTTCCTGAGGTGCGGGGGTTAGCCAGGAGCGGTCGTAGCCGTTACCGCAGGCATCTACTAGGTTGCCGGTGGAGTTGATTAGCTCCACGCCGCCCGGGTCGCTAACCCAGATGCCGCCATCTAGGCCCCGCAGCTGGGCTGAGCCGGTGCTTTGGGGGGCGTCAGTGGTGGGTTCGGTTTTCGTTTCGGCGCCGCTGGGGGTGTTAGGGCCGACGGCGTCGTGGGGCTGCGGGCTGGCGGGCTTGACGGCGCTGGGGGCCTGCGGGCTGGCTGGCTCGGCGCCGTCGTCAACAAGACGCCACCTACCCTCCAAAAGCAGGCGGGCAGTAGTGGCCTCCACCAGATCATGCCCCAGCGGGGCAGTCAGGGCGTCAACAAAACCCTCCAGTGCGTAGGCGTCACTGTTTAGCAGCACCAAGGCGTCCTGGCGCAAGTTACGCGCCCCCAAGTTAACCCCATAGCCAAAACCACCGTTACGTCTAGCTTGCACCAGGCCAAAGCGAGCCGGGCCGGCGCTACCCAGCTTGGCACCCAGGCGGCGCAGGTGGTCCAGGGAATTATCGTGCGGATCGGCGCTGGCAGAGGCATTATCCACCACCACCAGCTCATCACCAGCTCGCAGCTGGGGCCACAGGGAGCGGGCAGCACGCTCAGTTAACAGCGGGGTACGCCAGTTAACGATTACTACCCGCACACTTTTACGCTGCTGACTCACTTTTGGGCCTGCTCCATAACCTGCTGGTAGACGCGCAGATGCGCCTTAGCACAAGCCTTCCAAGTCATGGTTTGGGCGCGCTCATAGCCAGCCAAAGCAAAATGGTCATGCTCACGGCCAAGTACCCGGCGCAGCCCGGCAGCAATCTGGTCGGGGTCGCTAGGCTCCACCAAAATTCCGCAATCTCCGGCCACCTCAGCGGTGGAAGTACCCAGCGAAGTCACCACCGGTACCGAATGGGCCATAGCCTCAAGCACCGGCAGGCCAAAACCTTCCCAGTAGGAGGGGAACACAAAGGCACGCGCCCCCGCATAGGCCTGCTGCAGGGTGTCTTGGGCCAGGTGTCCGAGCACGTGCACACGGGAAGTGCCGATAGCCTGAATCAACTGGCGCTCCACGGCGTCGTCGCCCCACCCGCTGGGACCTACCAAAACCAGATCCAACTGCGGGAACTCGCCGGCAATACGGGAAAAAGCATGCAGCAAGCCGGGCAGGTTTTTACGCGGCTCACGGGTGCCGGTCCACAATACATAGGGACGCGAAAGCCCATAAGCGGTGCGGAAAAGATCAATCTGGGAGGCGCTTACCTCCTGAACACTAACGCCGTGAGGAATCACATGCACGCGCTCAGAGTCAATTCCGGCCTCATAGCAGTCATCGGCGGTGGCCTGGGAGGGCACAATCACCGCCTGGGCCTCTTTAATGGTGCGCTGCAAAGACTTACGGAAATAGCTGTTACCGCGCTTAGTGAAATGCTCGGGGTTACGCAAAAATGCCAGGTCATGCACGGTTACCACAAGCGGCTTGCGAGTGGGGGGAATAGCCCAGGTGGTGGCGTGAACCAGGTCAGAAGCTGGCAAAATAGCTTCAGCCAGGGGAGAGTGTAAACGGTTCCAGGACTCATACAGGGCCGGGCGCGGCAAATTCGCGTAACGCACCGGCATAGTCTCTAAACCCACCGCGCTGGAGCCCGGATCATTATGGCTGCGGCGGGCGGCAATGCCGGCAACCTTCACCCCCTGGGCGCGCAGGCTGTGGGCCAGGTTAGTGATATAAGTGCCAGAACCACCAGGTACCGGCTGCCACATTTGCTCTACCACCATGGCCACGCGCACATCATTAGGCGCCTGAAAAGCGTCTTGAGCGGCGTCTTTAGCGGTTGAAGACTCAGTGGCGGGGGCGGAAGCAAACGACAAGCGCATGTGCCAAGACTACCGCCCATGGCTTTACCTTTATGCTAGTGACATGAAGGTGCTGCTAGATGCCACGGCCATCCCTGCAAATTTGGGCGGCGTGGGACGTTATGTAGATGATTTGGTGCCATGTTTGGTATCCCAGGGCGTTAACTTGGCTTTGGCGGTGCAAAGCCGCGACGCCGAGCATTTCGCCTCCCGCGCCCCGCGCGCTCACATCATCACCGTGCCGCACCTGCTTGAACGCCGCCCGGTGCGTATGGCTTGGGAGCAGTCGGGCCTGCCGGCCCTGGTACGTAAGTGGCGCCCAGATGTACTGCACTGCCCTCACTACACTTACCCCACGCGCCTGGCGCTACCCAATGTGGGCGTGGCCGTAACCTTGCATGACGCCACGTTCTTCTCCCACCCCCAGGCTCACTCGCCGCTAAAGCAGCGGTACTTCACCGCCGCCATCACCCGCGCCTCCAACCACGCCGACGCGCTGATTGTGCCCTCCATTGCCACCCGCGACGAATCCATCAAATACGCCGGGGGTAGCCCCGAAAACTACTTCGTGGCCTACCACGGGGTAGACACCAAACGTTTCTATCCGGTCTCAGACGCTGAGCGTGAGCGCGTAGCCGCCTCCCTAGGCCTAGCCGGTCAGCCCTACATTGGTTTCCTGGGCACATTAGAGCCGCGTAAAAATGTGCCCGCACTGGTACGGGCCTGGGTGCGGGCCTTTAGCCAGCAGCCCAACCCGCCGGCGCTGGTGCTAGCTGGCGGTAAAGGCTGGGATGAAGAAATCGAGCCGGCCTTGGCGGGCGTGCCCAGCCACATGCGCGTGCTGCGCCCGGGCTACCTGCCGCTAGAGGATCTACCCGGCTTCCTCTCCGGCTGCCAGGTTTTGGCCTACCCCAGTGTGGGTGAAGGCTTTGGCCTACCGGTGCTAGAGGCCATGGCTTGCGGGGCGGCCGTGCTAACCACCCGGGAGCTGTCTTTGCCTGAGGTGGGTGGCGACGCCGTAGCTTACTGTGAGCCCGACGTCGACTCTATCGCCGAGGCCCTAAGCTCACTTAGCGCTGACGCCACCTTACGCCAGCAGCTAGGGGCAGCCGCCCAAAAGCGCGCCAGTGAATTTACCTGGCAGCGCGCGGCGGTAGAACACATTAAGGCCTATGAGTATGCCGCTGCAGCTAAATCCTAAAATGCTGGTAAAACTGCGGCAAAACACGGCTTTTCTAACCGCCTTGGCGGTAGTGGCGGCGCTGGCAGCAGCTTTCGCGGCAGCGGTGCTAATTGTTCCCGTCAAGGGCGGGCACCTATCCGATAAGCAACAGCTACTGCGCGACTCGCTTTCGGGCGGTTTTGTGTCAGTCAAAAACGGTGACACCATTCAACAGCGCTTTACTGCCGCTGAAAACGGTTTAAACGGACTACAAGGCCAATTCAAACTGGGCATTATGGACTCTAGCTGCCGTCTAGAGCTGCGGCTAAGTGAAGTCCACGCCCAGCCCGGCACCCAAGCTTTGCTGCCCCCGCCGAGTAAATCCCAAGCGCAAGGCAGCACTCAAGCGCAAGGCAGCACCCAAGCGCAAGCGGCGGCGTCGGCCCCAAACGCGGCTAGCCAAAACGCTGCAGCCACCCCCAGCCCGACCACCACGCAAGTAGCCAGCCAAAGCCTGCCCTGCGCCCAAGTCATGGTCAATGAGTCAGGCACCAAAATTATGGGTTTTAAACCCATCGCCAACTCCAAAGGTAAAACCTACCAAGTGGCGCTCAGCGTTAAAGCTGACAAACCCACCGTGGTAGTCACCCGCTACTACAACCCGGTCTCAGCTACAGACCCCGACCGCCCCAACGAAAAACGCAAACGCCACGTAGACAACCAACCCAACTACCAGGTCAAAACCGGTGAACAGGTACTTAAAGCCGGCGGAGCCACCCTCAACAACCAAGAACTAGCCGGGCGCGAAGAAAACCTACGCGGCACCGGAGAAATCACCACCACCTCCCTACTACCCATCTATTCCGATGCCGGCTGGTGGGGCACTTTACAGCGCGGCCTGCAACGCTCCCAAGCGCTAGGGCCCTGGTGGGTCAGCACCCCCGCGTTAGTGATTTGGTTTGCGGCCACAGCGGTCAGTGCCGTAGCCGCCGCCGTTCTAGCGGTGCGGCGCTCGCGGTGGACTGTGGCGCTGGTGGGGGCTTTTGCCCTGTTCCAGGCGCTAGTGTGGGCGGCAGTTATCCCTATTTTCAACGGGATGGATGAGTACCAGCATGTGTCCTACATACAGTATTTAGCCACCCACAATGGCCCAGATAGCGGCCTAACTCAGGGGAAAGCTAACTACTCTCCGCAGCTAGTACACGCCTATGAAGCCTCCAACCTGTTCTATGCCTGGGGCACAGACCGCTTTGACTACAGCCAGATTTCCTCGCTAAATAGCCAGCTGAATCAGCTGCCTGAGCGGGCGCTGGTACGTCCGCAAGTAACCCAGTACCCGCCCGGTTATTACCTGGTCGGGGCGCTGGTATATAAGCTTTCGCCGCACACGGGTCTAAGCCAGTACTACGATGTGCGCCTACTATCAGTAGCTTTAGCGGTAGTGGGGGCACTGGGCATGGCTTACTTTGCCCGCCAGCTGTTCCCGCGCCGGGCTTTGGTGGCCACGCTCGTGTCTTTGTCGGCGCTAGCTCACCCGATGATGGCCCACCAAAGCGCCATTATTAACAACGACATTTTGGTGATTAGCGCCAGTATCTGGGCCCTGGCTTTAGCTACCCGTGCCCTAAATGCGCAGCGCCCCCTGCGTTGGCTAGCTGGTGCAGGTGTGGCTACCGGTATTGCTATGGCTAAACCGCAAGGCATTTTGATTGCGGCCATGGTGGCTTTGGCGCTCATTGTGGTGGCGGTGCGTGCTCGCAGCTTCAAGCTAGCTCTTAAAGGTGGGCTGCTTAGCGGCGGCGGGTTTATCGCCGTGTATATCTGGTGG
>ERZ651108.1067-NODE-1067-length-12496-cov-4.626638_pt1 | contig 12496 bp, 20 predicted proteins | sample MGYA00512173_ERZ651108 | MGnify/ENA metagenome assembly ERZ651108 | reverse complement strand
ACAGAGATCTCTTCGCCCGTGCATGGCTTGACGGCTACACAATCGAGAAAGAACCGAAGTATACAGTTAAGATCAAAGCGAGTTTAGGTCAATATCTGGGCAAGTATTATCTAAACAATGAAAAACTCACACCGCAATTTTTGAGAGTTCAAAGAAATGAAGGTGATATTTTTACTAAGGCAGAGTTAGAAGAAGCCGGCTTTGGCTGGGTGTTTGATTGCCCCGGAATTGAGATTGAGGAGGTGGAATAAATGGAAGACGAAGTTTGGCTAGAATGGATAGCTGAAGTTATGGCAACTAAGCCTGTAAATAACGAATTGTTAGAAAGTAAGCGTGGCCAAGAAGTAGTTGATTTACTATTGGATTTAGAGCGAAATGACTTTAATTGGCATAGAGGAGACCCAGACGTCTTTTGGATAGACGCTCAAATGTGTATCAAGTACCAATTGACCAATGCTGAAATTAAATTTTTATCAAAGCAACAACCAGGAGTTGCGAATTATAAAAAATACGCAAAAGAAAGAAACGCTTATTCAGAAATGATGAGAGGGTTGGAAAAATTGAAAGAACTCAATTTTCCAGAAATCTATAATCATTCGTTATCTCCAGAAGAAGAAAAGGAAAAATTTGAAGAGGAGATGGAAATTGAGCAAAATTACGTATCACCTTATCAAAAATTAGATGAAATTGAAAAGCGTTTTTACGAAAACCAATTTTTGTTTGGAAAAAAAGTGATGGAAGGTGCAATGAACATTGTATCTAGTGATAAGAAAATAGCTATTGAGAATTTTTTCAATGTCGGAAGTCATCGAATTAAATTCACAGTTGAGGAGGTGCAAGATGATTCCAATTAAGAGATTAGGGAGAATGAGGATAAACAATAGGAAAAACTTGGAGTATTGTTCATTATTTGAGTGTCCCCGTTGTGGTTCTCATGTCATTAGACCTACAGGGGAAGGCAACAGATTGACAGCTTGTAGTCAATCTTGTTCTCAATTAGGTATTAGGAGGGGTTCTTATAAAGAAAGTATCATTATTAGTGGGTATGAATACATTTACAAGCCTGAACACCCTAATGCTATGAAATCGGGGTATATTGGAAAGCACAGATTGGTATTGGAAAAGAAATTAGGTAGGTTTTTAAAAAGTGATGAAGTTGCACATCATGTAAATGAAAACAAATTAGACAATAGACCTGAGAATATTGAATTGATGTCATTCTCAGAACACTCAAGGTTGCATGCAAAAGAAAAAGTGAGGAAACATGGTAAATTTATTACGATTTAGAGCGTGGCATAAAACATGGGAAGAAATGGGCAAAGTCAAAAGGATAAGATTTGACGATGACGGAAACGTGAGCACAGTTTTGTTTATGGGAAAAGATTTTGGAGTAAATTCAAAGATTGACGAAATCGAGCTCATGCAATCAACAGGCTTGCATGATAAGAATGGCAAAGAAATCTTTGAAAAAGATATCCTTGATTACAACGGCAGAAAGGTCATTGTAAAATGGCATGGGTCTTATGCAAGTTTTATCTACGAGTTTGTAGACGAATTGCAAAATAGAACGGTAGAATGGCAACCACTATATCTCTCTTATTATAAATTTGAGGTTATCGGAAATTCGTTGGAAAATCCCGAATTATTGGAGGTAACAGAATGACAGTAGAACAGTTTCTAAAGTCGCTCTCGGACCTTATGTGGTCTTGCTTTTGGGTAATGGTGATATTTTTATGTAGTGAAAAATAACAAATTGAAGATGAAGATATTATCTTCAATAAAGACAGTGAATATCACAAGCAGCAGAAGAAGGAAAAAAAGAACCCTATTTTTAAAAGGAATAAGTCAAAGAAATTTTGAGGGGGTGAAAGAATGAAATTATTATATCTAAGATACGAAAACACACATAGCGATTTTATTATTGATGCTAGTGTTATTAAAACGATAGTACCAGTAGGCAGTTATCAAAATGCTTCATTTATGATTTACGACCAAAATGATGAGACTTATGAGTTTGATCATATATATTATCATGGTGAGCTTGTTCGAGTGTATGAAATGTCAAGTTTATATAATTTTTTGATGGATAAAAAAACGTTTGAGGTAGACTGATGGACACACAAAACTTTATCTATTTACTATTCGCAACAGTCTGGCTCTCTGGTTTGATCTGGGCTGGTGTGATAGCTTTTAAAAGCAGAAAGGGGAAGCGATGAAAGACGAACTAGAGTATCTTATAGGTCAGAAAATTATTTTTGCTCTGGCTGAGATTGTTTTTGAAGGAGCTAAGAAAGTGGAAATCCCATTGAAATTTAAGAACGGGGATAAATACAGAATAACGGTAGAGAGGACTATTGATGAATAAACTATTTTACACAATTCTCGCATCAGTATCGCTGGTATTTATGATCGTGTGCGTAAACTTAAACTCACGGATCAATGATCTAAATACTAAGGTTAGTGATCTTGAATGGACAGTACAAGAGCATGATCTGTCTATCCAGCGACTGGCTGAAAAAACCAATGCGCAGGATGTGATTTTAAACAAGTTAAACAGCGAGTATCAGATGCGTGAGAGACAACGTGCGGAGGAATTAAAAGAGACTGCGGAACGAAACGGGGTTGGTGGATGAATGTTAAAAAACGACTGAACAATCTTAAATATTTTGATACGAAATTAAACTCACTGCGACAAGAACGAATAGCCTTGCGTGCTGCGGTTCAGAAAGCGCAGATTTATTCTGATGAGCCGAAAGGTAGCAAGCGAGGTAACAAAACGGAAGATTTAAACGTCCGTATTATCTCTGAGTCTGAACGGATTGATGAAGAAATGAAAAAACTTTGGGATGAACGAAATGAGACTGCACAAGCTATTGAGTCGCTGGAAGACCCACTCGAAAACATCATCATGCGCTGGTATTATATCAACGGATGCAGTCGCTTTGAAGTGATGCGAAAGGTTAATTGTTCAAGGACTACATTTCAGCGAGTGAAAAAGTCCGCAATCGAACATCTTGAAGCTAAATTATGAGACCTTTTGAACCTTTTTGGGACTTTAAAAGTGTTATTATGTTATTGAGGTTAAAAACCATTAACGGTTAGTTAAAATCATTGTAAAGTCTCCTAATATTTTAATCTCGAAAGAGTCGGCAACAGTCGGCTTTTTTATTTTGTATGAAAAGAGGTGATGGAACATCGCTAAATTATCGCTAAGACAACAGAGATTTGTAGATGAGTACATCATCTCTGGGAATGCTACGCAATCTGCTATCAAGGCTGGGTATAGCGAGAAGACCGCCGGACGTATTGCTGGGCAAAACTTGAAAAAACTAGAAATTAAAACCTTGATTGAGGAAAAAATGGCAGAACTGCAAGCTAAGAATATCATGAGTGCAGAAGAAGCCTTGTCAATCTTATCAGACATAGCCAGAGGTAAGCGTGATGAAGAAGTCTTGCTGATGAACCCAACAACGGGTGAAGTCCAGAGGTTGACTAAAAAGGCTGACAATGCCACGGTAATCAAGGCTATTCAAGAAATTCTAAAACGCTACCCAACAACTAAGCAAGCAGAGAAGTTAGAACTTGAAATAGAGAAGTTACGTACACAGATGGAACAAGGCACGGTGTCAGATGTGAATATCACAATCATAGATGAGTGGGCAAAAGATGGAAGTTAAGATCCAGAAAAACATCAATCTTCATTTTAAAAGCGTGTGGACAACTAGTAAGCCTTACAACGTTCTGAAAGGTGGACGGAACTCTTTCAAGTCTTCGGTAATAGCCTTATTACTGGTTTATATGATGATACCGTTCCTAATCGCTGGTAAAAAGGCAAATGTGGTGGTCATTCGGAAAGTTGGGAATACTATTCGTGATAGTGTGTTTCTGAAAATCCAATGGGCTTTAAATAAGTTTGGTTTGTCTGGACGGTTTAAAGCTACGGTATCGCCGTTCAAAATACAGGACACTGTCACAGGATCGTGTTTCTACTTCTACGGCCAGGATGATTTCCAGAAATTGAAATCAAATGACATCGGGAACATTATTGCTGTTTGGTATGAGGAAGCTGCAGAGTTCAGCAATAAAGAAGACTTTGACCAGTCGAACGTAACTTTCATGCGGCAGAAGCACCCAGACATTGACTTTGTGAAATTCTTCTGGTCGTATAACCCACCACGTAATCCATATTCATGGATCAATGAGTGGGCAGAAGAATTGAAAGAGAATGATAACTATCTAGTTCATTCATCATCTTATCTTGATGATAGGCTGGGCTTTGTCACGGAGCAAATGCTGGAAGATATTGAACGCATTAAAGAGAACGACTACGACTACTACAGATACATCTATCTAGGTGAGCCAGTTGGACTTGGAACGAACGTGTATAACATGGCCTTGTTTAATGAGATTGACAAAGTACCAGATAATGAGCGTGTCATTGGTCAATTTTTTGCAGTCGATAGCGGGCATCAACAATCTGCTACAACTTGCTTGCATTTAGTTATGACAAGTGCTGATAAAATCTATTTAATCGACAACTACTACTACAGCCCAGCGGGTAAGACGCACAAAAAAGCTCCTAGTACGCTATCTAAAGACTTACATTATTTTGTAACCGAGCAAGCAAAACAATTTCCAAATGCGCCAATTATCAACATGACGATAGATAGCGCAGAAGGAGCATTGAGAAATCAGTATTTTGAAGATTATGGCGAACGCTGGCATCCAGTCGCAAAAAAGAAAAAGATTGTCATGACTGAATATGTGCAGTCGCTTCTAGCGGAGGGGCGCTTTTTTTATTTAAAAACGATAAACAATTTGAAGTATTTTATTGAGGAGCATAAAAAATACCAATGGGAAGAGAAATCAATCATGAATGATGATCCTAAAGTCGTTAAGGAAGAAGACCATACAGTCGATGCCCTACAATATTTTGTGATTGATAACGCACGTTATCTAAATTTAAAGGTTTAATTTAAATGGGAATTATACAACGAATAGTAAATATATTTAAGAGAGGACAGTATGCGATGCAACAACAATCGCTAGGCAATATCACAGAACACCCACGGATAGCAGTAAGCAAAGATGAATATAAACGGATTATGCGCAACTTGCGTTATTATCAATCAAAGTGGGAAGATGTTGAGTATATGAACTCAAATGGAGACATGGTGAAGCGACCATTTAACCACCTACCAATTGGACGGACTGCAGCAAAGAAGATTGCAAGCCTTGTATATAATGAACAGTCTACAATCACAGTTGATGAAACTGTTAGCGGTGCTGATAAGTTTGTGCAGGGCGTACTTTTAAATGACCGCTTCAATAAGAATTTTGAGCGTTATTTTGAGAGCTGTCTTGCGCTTGGTGGACTTGCTATGCGTCCTTATGTTGACGGTGATAAGATCAAGATTGCTTTTGTGCAAGCTCCTGTCTTTCTTCCTATGCGATCAAATACCCAGGATGTATCAAGTGCTGCTATTGTTACTAAAACAATCAAGTCAGAGGGGCAAAAGAATGTATATTACACTTTGATCGAGTTCCATGAGTGGAAGAACGAAGAGGAATATACAATCACGAACGAACTCTACAGGTCAGAGGTTAAGGACCGCGTTGGTGATCGTGTACCATTGTCTGAACTCTATGAGGAACTGGACGAGACAACAACAATTAAAGGATTGAGTCGTCCACTCTTCACTTACTTAAAGACTGCTGGCATGAATAACAAAGATATTAACAGTCCTTTGGGTCTGTCTATCTTTGACAATGCCAAGAGCACAATCGATTTTATTAATACGACTTATGATGAGTTTAAGTGGGAAGTCAAGATGGGACAACGCAGAGTAGCAGTTCCAGAGCAGACAGTACGTACTGAATTTAACTCACGTAATGAGAAAGTCACTGTTACACGCAAGTTTGATCCTAATCAGAATGTATACGAGAAATTTGATACAGGGAACATTGACGGTGTTATTGGTATCACAGACCTAACAACTCCTATTCGTTCAGAAGACTATATCAAGGCTATTAACGAAGGTTTGAGCCTTTTTGAAATGCAGATAGGTGTATCTGCTGGTATGTTTAGTTTTGACGGTAAGAGCATGAAGACCGCAACGGAAATCGTGAGTGAGAACTCAGACACTTACCAAATGAGAAACAGTCTTGTTTCTTTGGTTGAGCAATCTTTGAAAGAGCTAGTCATTTCAATTTGTGAGCTTGGCTTTCTCTATGAGTTATATAGTGGGCCTATTCCAGAAATGGAACAGATCAGCGTCAATTTAGACGATGGTGTATTTACTGATCGCAATAGTGAACTTGAATATTGGACAAAAGCTCTTGCAAGTGGTTTGGTTGACCGTAAGACAGCGATTCAACGGGCATTGAAACTAACGGAAGAAGAAGCTGGTCAAATGGTACAACGTATCAACAATGAAACAATGGCTACTGCTAACACAGAACGTGATACAACAGACATTGAAATCTACGGAGAATGATAAAGCATGAGCAAAAGGCTACCGATACAATTTAATGACGAACAGTTAGAACTTGGATCGAGTCGCCTTGCTGATCTTTATCATAAACTAACTGTCGAACTCTTTGAACAGATGGTAGATAGATTGCTAGAGCGTGGTACAACATCACTTACAGATAATCCTTACATCTGGCAATTAGAGAAACTTAATCAGATGCACGCACTCAATGAACATAACCTCAAAGTGATATCTAAGTATACAGATATCTCGGAAGAACAACTAAGAGATGTTATTGAGGGTGAAGGTTTAAAGATATACAAAGACACTAAAAGCCAACTTTTAGAAGATCTGAATAAAGATCCTCACTTTGATACAAGTCACGTACAGAAACAACTAGAAGCCTATTTAGAGCAAGCGAGCGGTGACATTGACAATCTAATCAATACAACACTACCAAATGTTGTTAACGAGGTTTATCGTAACATCGCCAAGGAGACGGTCGCTAAAGTCGCAACTGGTGTGGCTACGCCAGATAAAGCGATTGCTGAAACGGTAATGAAATGGCAGGAAGTTGGTTTTAGAGGTTTTAAGGATCGAGGCGGAAAAAATTGGCGCATTGATAACTACGCACGTACAGTTGTTAAGACTACGACACGCAGGGTATATCGCCAAATGCGCACACAACCAGCGGACGAGCTGGGGATAGATACCTTTTACTACTCAAAGAAAGCAACTGCTAGAGAGGCTTGCGCTCCTTTGCAACACCATATTGTAACGTATGGTGAAGCGAGGGAAGAGGGCGGTTACAGCATCTTATCGCTAGCAGATCATGGTTATGGCACACCAGCAGGATGCCTTGGTATTAACTGCGGACATTATCTAACACCTTTTGTTATCGGCATTAATGATATGCCAGACTTAGGTGATGATGTAAAAAATATCACACCAGACGATGCAATTAAAAACGCTAACGCACAGGCCAAGCAAAGGGCGTTAGAAAGGGCTATAAGAGATAGTAAAGAAAAACTTAATGTTGCTAACAAATTAGGCGACAAGGAATTAATAGACAAGTATAAGAGTAAGATACGTACTCAGCAGAGTGCTATGCGTGATTTTCTAAAAGATAAGCCGTTTCTTCATCGGGATTACGCTAGGGAGAAGTACCACTATAATAATGACGCAGTGCAAAATTTATACAAATCTATTGACAAACGCTCTAAAAAGGAGTATTCTGAAATACTACAAAATTTGGGAAATAAAGCACCCAAGTCTTATAGTGATTTCAAGTCGTTGAGTCGAACTGAAAAAGACTCCTTGAGATATGATAATAGGATTGTCAATTATTTCAAAGGGGACATTCAAGAGAAACTGTCTGACAAGCAGAAACAGCAGGCAGTAGAGGCTTACTTTAATTTCAAAAATGATGGCATAACGTTTGGAAACCATGCAATAGCACGCTACATAGAACGTATGAGGCGCAAAGACGGCACGCTTGCCTATAATTATGAAACGGTAAAGACAGCCTTTTATCTACCGCCTAATTATGTATCAGAGAAGAATGGCAGACTTGCAAGGTACTATAACGGTATCCTATACATCACTGAGCCTGATACAGATGTTGTAGTAACTATGATGAAACGTAAAAAAATGAAAGGATTTAAACCATTATGAAATACAGCCAACAAGTATTAGACATGCTAGAACAAGCGGTCAGTGGTCAGATTGATAATTTTTGGGATTTTTCCTTTGAGTTTAATTCCCTTTTTGGAGAAGATGAGGATTTTGCTGATGCTTGGGACAATGAAAACCCTGAAATGTTTGACGCTCTCAATGATTTTGAGTTGATGTTGTTCTTAGAGGAACATGACCCAAGTGATAAACAAGGATTTATCAATTTCCTAACACCTTACTACAACAAAGCAAAACAATTAGTGAACCATAGCGCTTAGAACAATCTAGGCGCTTTTATTATGCCTTGAGATAGGAGGTGATCCGTCATCTTGACTAGCAGGAATAGACTGCTATTTAATTTTTGCAAAAACCGTATGGAAAATCATGCGGTTTTTATTTTGCGCTCATTCTGGATAAGAGGTTATTTCCTCCTTGTTTCTTACCTCTTGTGGGATCGTTACCCGCTGGGCGCTTTCGACTTTATCCACAGTCGCTAAAGAATGGAAGATCATAATTTAGGAGGGACAAGTAATGTCCGAAGAAATCCAAACAACAGACCAGCCTGTTAATGCTGGAGATGTGGCAACAACAGAAGTTGCAAAAGAGGAAGCTAAGACATTTACACAAGAGGAAGTAAATGGATTGGTAGCCAAAGAAGCCAGAAAAGCACAGGAAAAGATCTTTAAAAGCCTGGGATTTGAAGATGTCAAGAGTGCTAAAGAAGGCTTTGAACAATTGAGAGAGTGGAAAGACTCACAGAAGACGGAAGCAGAGAAACAATCTGAGGTAATCGCTGATAAAGAAAAACAACTTGAAGCGATGCGTTTAGAAAACCAACAATTGACTGCAAAATATGCAGCTCTTACGCTGGGTGTACGTTCTGATGCTGTCGATGATGTCATTGCACTGGCTCAAAGCAAGGTGACTGACGATGTGACAATCAATGATGCAATCTCAGAAGTCCTTGCAAAATATCCGCAATTCGGGAATGTACCCGAAGAACCAAAGGAAGAACCTAAACCCAGCTTTTCGGTCGGTGGCACACCATCGGTTAAAGAAGACGGTAAGGTTGATCCTTTTGAGGCTATTATCGCCTCGTATGGCAAGAAAAAATAAGAAAGGAACATAATCTATGCCAAATAACAACCTAGCTGCTGCTCGCTACGAGAAACAATACCGTGATATGCTCGCTACTGTATTCGGAGTGAATGCAGCATTTATTAATGCCTTGTCTCCTATCCAAATTTTGGACGGTGTGCAAGAAAACACTACTGCTTTCTCAGTAAAAACCAACGGAACTCCTGTCGTTATGGGTGAATACTCAACAGATGCTAACGATGGTGGTTTTGGAACTGGTGCTGGTAAATCTCGTTTTGGTGAATTGAAAGAAATCAAATACACTAACACAGATGTACCTTACGACTACACACTTGCAATCCATGAAGGTATTGACCGCTACACAGTCAACAACAACGTTGAAGCTGCAGTAGCTGATCGTTTGAAACTCAACGCAGAAGCTCAAACCCGTGGAATGAACAAACGTATCGGTAAATTCTTGTCAACTGCTGCAGGTAAAACAGAAGCCCTTACAGATATGCAAGAAGCTACTGTACGTACTTTGGTTAACAAGATCAAAGCATACTACAGCAACAACGAAGTGATCGCTCCTGTTACATTGTACTTGCGTACTGAATTATTCAACGCAATTGTAGATATGACTGCAAATACTTCTGCTAAAGGATCAAGCGTATCTATTGACGAGAATGGCCTTGCTAAATACAAAGGCTTTGCCCTTGTAGAAACACCAGAACAATACTTTGAATCTGGCGATGTCGCTTACTTTGTACCAGATGGAACTATCATTCCATTTGTAGGTATCTCTACTGCTCGTACAGTTGAGGCAGAAGACTTTGACGGTGTTAAATTGCAAGCCGCTGCTAAAGGTGGTACATACGCGCTTGAAGATAACAAGAAAGCGATTGTTAAGGTAACTGGTACAGTCGTTTAAAAGGGGGTAGCTATTGGCACTTTTTAAAACAACAAAAAATGTTTTCTTCCAAGACCTTGACATCACAGTATTAGAGAGTGACGTTGTAGAGCTTGACGATGCGACAGCTAAAGACTTAATTGAAAAGTTGGAAGATGTATTCCCTGGTGAAACTGTACTGATCGAAGTTACAGAAGCCGGGGAACAGAAACCGAAACGCAGTCGTAAGAAGAAAGTAGAAACAGAAACTACAGAAACAGAAGAGGTTGAGGCATAATCCAACCTCTTTTATTTATTAGAAGAGGTGAGAACATGGAGTACTTGACCTATCCAGAATATCTTAAATTAGGTTTTGATGAAACCGACAAATTTGATGAATTGTACAAACGTGCAGAAATGACTGTAAACCTGTACATTCACAATTTCTACGCTTACAAAGACTTTGAAAGTGATTTCAAACTACGCAAAGAAGCAGTAAAGAACGCTATCGCTTATCAGATTTACTACTTAGATCGCTCTGGAATTGCTACGGCAGAAGAGAAACAATCTCTATCTAGCGTGACTGTTGGACGTACCACAGTAAGCTATCAAAGTGGCTCTCAGAGTATTTCAAAAGGTTCGCAGTATAATCTCTCTCTTGATGCTGAAAACTGGCTCAAAGTGGCTGGTTTTGGCTATAGTGGGGTGTTTTATGATAGATAAGCGAATGTTAGTTGATACAGCAATCATCAAAAAGCGTGTTAGCATTGATGAGTGGGGAAAAGAAACATTCGGTGGCGATCTATATATTGATCCTTGCCGTTTTGATGAAAGCACCGCTCACGTACAATCGCAGAAGTCTGGAAAAAGCAAGAACCGCACGGACCAATTTGCTGGAGTGCTGTACATTGATACAGATTACTGCAACTTTGAAATTGATCGATCTTACATTGATGGAAAATTGATTGTAGATGGTCAAGAGTATATCATCGTTAAGATCATTCCTAATAGACACCCGATCAATAAGCGAATACTTACTTATGAAATCGAGGTGGTCTAATGGGGATTAGTATCAATGTCGATTTAGGACGGATTAATAAGAAGTTTGGTCCAAATGCAAAGAAAGTCGCTGAGTATGCTATTGCTAACCAAGCAATGTTGGACATGGAAAGGTTCGTACCTCTCCGTGGCGGTGATCTTCGAGGCTCTGGCCATGTATCTGGCAATCAGATTGTATATAACACAGTCTATGCCAGGGCGCAGTTTTACGGATCGTCCTACAACAAGCATCGTAGCTTTAAGTTTAGCAAGTATACCACTCCTGGTACAGGTCCACGGTGGGACTTGAAAGCCAAAGGAATGTATGGCGATAAATGGGCAGATAAAGGAAGGGAGGCATTAGGACTATGATCGCTAAAAATGATTTTTTAGAAAGACTTAATGCTTTTATCAATTCGCTTGATCTCCCTATTACGTCCCGTATGGATTATTTAGACGAGGACGAAAGCCTTGTGGTTTATCCACTAGCTGGTGGAAAGATCAATAAAATCTATATGGACGAGGCTAGAGACGTATCGCTGCCGTTTGAAATCGCAGTTAAGACAAAAGATCACGAAAAGGCTAATACCTGTCTATGGGCAGTTAACGAGGCCTTATCGGATTTATTCGTAGACATTCCAAGCGCTAACGGATCGTATGCGTTCGAAAATTTAGAAGTGGCAATGCCGTTTCTGAATGAAAGAGACGAACAAGGCTACTACATCTATTTACAAGATATTCAAGCAAACATTACGGTTTTCCAACCGCAAAAGAAAGGAATTAATTAATATATGGCACGTTATAAAAACGCCCTACGTGGGCATTTCATCGCTCCTGTAACTGATCCAAAAGTAGAGCCGGAAAAATCTACTTATTTGGAACTTGCAAAATGGATCGAAGACATCGCAGATGATACAGACGAGGCTACAACTTCTGTAGCTTACTATGACGGAGACGGTACAGAAGAGACTACGGTTACATCTGTTAAAGGCTCTTACACTTTCAAAGGCACTTACGACAAGGAAGACCCAGCCATGAAGCACATCGCTGGTCTTAAATACAAACTCGGTAATGAACGACTTGTATGGCATAAGATCGTAGATGCTGATGGCAAGAACCAAGCAGTCGGAATCGCTACCGTATCTGATATCAAAGCTGGTTCGGGCGCTGCTGCAGAATACGAAGAATTTTCTTGCAAAATCTCGTATAATTCACTTCCAAAAATTTCAGCAGTCGTCTAATCGAATTATTGGGCGCTATCTGTTTAGGTAGCGCTCTTTTTTGTGCATAAAAGGAGGAAATCATGTCTATTTCAATCGAATTAAAACGCAACTTTATCCCGATC
>ERZ651108.1055-NODE-1055-length-12591-cov-26.190491_pt1 | contig 12591 bp, 10 predicted proteins | sample MGYA00512173_ERZ651108 | MGnify/ENA metagenome assembly ERZ651108 | reverse complement strand
ATAGATACACTTTATCATCCAACTTACTCAAATCCAACGTCATCTGTAGAGAGTACGAGGTGCCTACATCAGCTGAATCAGTGGTCAAAGACTTTAATTCTTTGTCGTTTAAGTTGAAAAACATTATGTAGTCACCATCCTTATCCGTCGTTGCCTTGGCCTTATGATATACCTTAGTAGAAAAAATACCAGACATAATCATATAATCCAACTTTATTTCTATGTTAGGAATTGGCTGTCCATCTGGCGTTTTAGCAACCCCTTTAATAATCAAACTCTTAGGATCTGGCCTGTCAATAAAGTCGTCCTCTTCACAATGACAGCTTGCCAATAGCAACATAACTACTGGCAAAGCGAGTAGATACAATAATCGTTTCTTCATAAGCATACCATTAATAGTTTTAAGTTAAGTAATATTCAGATATCAACTCTTCGGTTCACACCCTCTTTCTACATAAATTTAAGTCTTTTACAAAAGTATGAATTATTTTGAAATAAACAACTAAATCGACCCTAAAAAATTGTTTTTTAAGGCTCTTATATACCCTAAAGTACACTGAAAACAAGCATCTAAACGAACCATCCCCACAACGTTAAGCAACCGAACAAGGCGATGCCTCTAAATTATTTTCATGAAGAGAAAGATTTATTTTCACGACAAGAAATATTTATTTTCATGAAGAAAAATATTTTTTTTCATGAAAATAATTCGGAGAGGGGAACTATTATCTGCTGCAAACAGGAGCCGATTGTTTTACAAAACACCTACTCCATATACTAAAAAGAGCCATTAGATGAAACAAAGAGTTGCCGTGTTAGAAGGGTAATCGCCTCCTTCTTATTTTATAAATATCATCCGTCTAAACTCCAAAGAAGCCTAATTGAGATGTAGGATAGCCTTTGTACTTACAATAATAACGTATAGAACGAACATTAACCATTTGTCGCCAATACGACTGATGACCCACCATATAGGGCAAGTTAAATAGGAAAGATTGATGTTCTTACCAGTCATTACAATAAAACTTTGGGTTATAAAAATAAGAAAAGAACATCAGTTATGAAATTACTGATACTCTCTATTTGTTAAACTCAATTCTAAGAGCCCCTTTACCCATACGTTTCTTATTATTTGGAAAGTATGAAACATAAAGCTACTTTCTTGTAGTAATGGAAAATTTAATATACCTTTGTAATCGAAACAAGGCCTAATTACTATGACCTACACCCTACTCTACCTATTTACCGACACTTCAATCTCATAGAGCATACGGAAAGTAAAGGCTTTGTAGGTGAACAATTCGCAAAGAAAGGATAAATGATGGACAGACTAAAAAACATTGACAATGCTATTAACATCATGCTTTCAGAAATGGAAACAGGATGGACTAACCCAGACACCCTACCCCTCAAACAACGCCTCATGCGTTCGTTGATAAATGTTCGACAACCCGACAAACCTTCACAAGAGCTTATCGACGCACAAGACAAGGAGCTGGTAGCACAAAGAGAAGAGAAAGGTATCGTGGAGCTAAGGCAGGAAGGGATACATCTATGGCAAGGAGATATAACCAGACTAAAGGTAGATACTATTGTGAATGCGGCTAACAGTAGGCTACTTGGCTGTTTTAAGCCTTTACATGCTTGTATTGATAACGTCATACACTCGGCTGCTGGCATCCAACTTCGGTGTTACTGCAACGAAATAATGCAAGCACAAGGACACAAAGAGGCCACGGGACAAGCAAAGATAACACCAGGCTTCAACCTTCCTGCACGTTATGTCATCCATACTGTAGGTCCTATCATCCCCAACGGAAAACCAACTAAGGAACAGGAAGAGCTCCTTGCCTCATGCTATCGTTCATCGCTCAAGCTCGCAGAAGACTACTCCTTGGAGAGTATTGCCTTCTGTTGTATCTCTACAGGAGCATTTCGATTTCCACAAGAGTTAGCTGCCAAGATAGCTGTTAAGACTGTTAAGGAATACCCAAGACGGCATGTAAAGACTGTTATCTTCAATGTCTTCAAAGATACTGATTATGCCCTATACCAACAGCTTATCTGAGTGTATTGTCGAACTACAGCTCCTTATTGATAAGGCTGATTATCTACTGGTTGGTGCGGGAGCTGGGTTTTCAACCGCTACAGGGCTGGCGTATGCCGGAAAAGACCTTTAGAAGGAGTGCCAACCATGGATAGAAAGCTATGTTTTCACCGGTCTTTACACCTCTTCTTTCTATCTCTTTAAGGCGGAAGAGGAAGGCAGGGCGTATCAGGAGAAGTATCTTTAATACTTATCTTTCAGACCGACAGCAACAGAATTAAACCACATTTTGCAAGAAGCAGTTGGTCAGAAAGACTACTTTGTAGTGTCCTAATGCCTCTCTCATACGCTTCGACCGTGAGTAGTCTCAACTTTCTTTACACAAGGTAAGGCATTCCTTCGCTTTTAAAGAATACCTACAAACCGTTTTGAAAACCCTCTTACCATCATAAAAACACTCTATAGAAAAGACCTTACAGGCGCTTATAGATTACATAAATACAGTCAACTACGAATTATTTTCATGAAAAGAAATTGTAGAAAAACAAGCTTTACGATGGATGGAGGACAACTTTTATAGCTGTGCAGCGCATGAGTTGTAAAAGAAAAGGGGACTAAAAAGCCCCCAAAATATGCTGATATAGGTTGTTAGATGCTTACTTTAAGAGTAATTGACGGGCAAATTCCCAAATAACAATACCGGTTGTTACACTTACATTCAGTGAGTGTTTAGTACCGAATTGAGGTATTTCAAGGCAACCGTCACTCATGTCTACGACACTTTGTTTTACACCTTTTACCTCGTTGCCCATGATGATGGCGTATCGGGTGTTGGGTGTTGAGTGTTGGGTGTTGATGGTATGTTGAGTGTTAGATGATGAAGTGTTGGGTGATGAATGATAATAATTAGAGGGCTGGGGAATGGGTGATGGGTGATGAGTGATGGGTGTTGATGAGGTGTTGAGTGATGCGTTGTTAGATGATGAGTGATGAAGATTAGAATGTTGGGGGTTAAGCTCCTGTAGCTTTGTTGAGCCTTCTACCTGTTCGACACTATATACAAACACGCCTTTACGATGGAGTTCTTCGACAGCATCTTCAGTACGTTCAAAGTAACGCCAGTCTACTGAGTCCTCTCCTCCAAGTGCTGTTTTATGAATCTCGGCATTAGGAGGTGTGGCCGTGATACCGCATAGATAGACAGCCTCAACACGGAAAGCATCGGCCGAACGGAAGACACTTCCCACATTATGTAACGACCGCACATCGTCTAAGACAACGATGAGTGGTAACTTATCAGCCTCCTTAAACTCCTCAACAGAGAGCCGATTCATTTCGATTGTACGTAGTTTTCTCATAATCAATATGAAAGATGCCCACACTGCAGAACCCACTAATAGGCCCTCCCCCTACCCTTCTCCCATACGGAAGAGCGTGAATAGCGAGATAGTCCGATATAGTGGAGCGTTCTTTTAAGCGCCTTATAAATTAGAATGTTAGCCTGTATATGTTTTTTATCAGCCCTTCCTTCCCGTCAGAGGGATTGGAGATGACTTCTTTTACTGCAAGCTAAAGCCTACTGCATACGCCTTAATCTTTGTCACCATAGAGAGTAGTCCATTGCTGCGGGTTGGTGATAGATGTTGGCGAAGGCCTATCTTATCAATGAAATAGAGGTCGGCATCAATAATCTCTTGTGGTGTATGATTGCTCAATACACGTATGAGAAGAGCGATGATACCCTTTGTGATGAGTGCATCAGAGTCGGCTGTAAAGACGAGTTTACCCTCTACATTATCACACTGTAGCCATACTCTACTCTGACAACCATCTATGAGGTTCTGTTCATTCTTGTATTTTTCGTCTAATGGTTCAAGCTCATTACCCAAATCAATGAGCATTTGGTATTTATCCATCCAGTCGGTAAAGTCCTCGAACTCACCAATTACTGCATCTTGCGCTTCGTTTATTGTCATTGTACTATCAGTTTATCTAATTCAGAGAACATTGTTATCACCTCTGAAATACGTATTCTACATTAATTTACTACCAGCTTAAATAGCTTGTCATTCGGGCGTACCTTGTCAGGAACAGGGATAGAAACACGCCATCCTTGTTCGGCTTTATCAACAGGATTAAGCTCGTATCGAATCTCTTCAGCATTGAGGAACATAGCGCCAGTACTGTTACCTGTGATAAGCAACTTCTCCCCCTTTACGAAAGTATTAGCCTCAACGGCCACCTCAGCCACGCCGAGACGTGAGAAATACTTTATCACCTTGCCAATAAGAACCTTCTTCTCAGTAGCCTTGTTACCATAGTCTTTGGTCCATTCGCCCATCTTCTGTCCTTGATAATAGCCATCCCAGAAGCCACGATTGAAGACTGTTGAGAGCCGTTCGTCCCACTTGTCCTTCTTTTCTTCGGTAAAGCTACCATCAAGAACACTCTCAATAGCCTCTTTATAACAGCTAACAACGGTGTGGACATACTCTGGTCCGCGTGCACGTCCTTCTATTTTAAACACACGAACACCTGCGTCCATCATCTTGTCAATGAAGCGTACGCTCTTTAAGTCCTTTGGACTCATTATATACTTATTATCTATCTCTAACTGATTGCCCGTCTCGTTGTCTGTAACCGTATAGCTACGGCGGCATATCTGAGTACATGCACCACGATTGGCAGAGCGGTTAGAGTCGTGAAGACTCATATAACACTTACCCGAGATGGCCATACAAAAAGCACCATGACAGAACATCTCAATACGAACAGGCTGTCCCTTTGGTCCGCAGATATTCTGTTTGATAATCTGCTCGTGTATCTCCTTCACTTGATCCATATTCAGTTCGCGAGCCAATACAGCAACATCAGCAAACTGAGCGTAGAACTTCAAGGCATCAATATTAGATATGTTCAGCTGCGTAGAGAGGTGAACTTCAACGCCCACTTGGCGGCAATACATCATTACAGCTACGTCGCTTGCAATGACAGCGGTGATGTCAGCAGCCTTAGCAGCGTCGATAATCTCGTGCATCGTTGCTATATCCTCACCATAGATGACGGTGTTAACGGTAAGATAAGTCTTTATCCCCTTTTCATTACAGGTCTCGGCAATTTCCTTGAGGTCGTCGATAGTGAAGTGATTAGCCGAATGTGAACGCATATTCAGCTTCCCTATACCGAAGTAAACAGAGTTAGCTCCAGCGTTGATGGCAGCTGCAAGCGACTCACGAGAGCCCACAGGTGCCATTATCTCATAATCATTTGTATTTTTGTTCATTGTTTTATTGTCATTACCAGGCAGTTATCAAGCAGTCAGGCTATCCGTAACCTTTCGTAGACTAAACCCTATGCTTTAGCTGACCTGTCGCTATCCTTTATTTGTTAAGACAGTGTCTATTCAGTTTGCAAAGGTACGGAAAATATCCGATAAAGGCCGTAAAGGACTTTGTAAGTTTTGCAAAAAAGTACGTGTCAGGCGTTGTTAAGCATCAAATAGTCAGATGGTTCTTCGGTTGTATGCGATAAATTTAGTAACTTTGCATGCTAAATTTTTCGAGATAACAGCAGAATGAAGAAACTATATATTGAGACATACGGGTGCCAAATGAATGTGGCAGACTCAGAGGTGGTGGCTTCTGTCATGAAAATGGCAGGCTATGACGTATGCGAAAAAGAGGAGGAAGCAGACGCAATCTTCCTTAACACCTGTTCTGTACGTGAGAACGCAGAGAACAAGATATACAACCGTTTGGAGGCATTGCACGCTGAGCAGAAGAAAGGTCGTGACCTTATCTTAGGCGTGTTGGGCTGTATGGCAGAGCGAGTAAGGAACGATTTGATCCAAAACCACCATGCCAACCTTGTTTGTGGGCCTGATTCGTACCTTAACCTACCTGATATGATAGCGCAGTGTGAGAACGGCACGAATGCTATGGATATCGAACTCTCTACTACGGAGACCTATCGTGATGTTATCCCACAGCGTATTGGTGGCAATAGAGTGTCAGGCTTCGTTAGTATCATGCGTGGTTGCAATAATTTCTGTCACTATTGTATCGTGCCTTTCACCCGTGGTCGGGAACGTTCAAGAGATGTGGAAAGCATCTTGAAGGAGGTTAAAGATTTACATGATAAAGGCTTTAAGGAGGTTACACTATTAGGTCAGAACGTCAACTCATACGGCTTGTTGCCTAATGGTAAGCGTCCTGAGAATGGCGTTTCATTTGCAGAACTGTTGCATAAGGTGGCACAAAGCGTTCCAGACATGCGTGTACGCTTCACGACCTCCAACCCAGAAGATATGACAGAAGACATCATTGAGGCGGTAGCTACCGAACCTAACCTCTGTAACCATATCCACTTCCCTGCACAGAGCGGTAGTAATAGTGTGCTGAAGGTGATGAATCGTAAATATACTCGTGAGGATTACCTTGAGAAAGTGGCTGCTATTCGTAGGCTTATACCAGACTGTGGACTGACAACTGACATCTTCATTGGATATCACAACGAGTCAGAAGAAGACTTCCAACAAACGCTTTCATTAATGCGAGAGGTAGGCTTCGATTCAGCCTTTATGTTTAAGTACTCTGAACGACCAGGTACTTATGCGGCAAAGCACCTCCCTGACAATGTATCTGAGGAAGAGAAGATTCGTCGTTTGAATGAGTTGATTCGCCTTCAGACCGAAATCTCTGCCGAACAGAACAAGAAAGACGAGGGCAAAGAGTTTGATATTCTTATCGAGCGCTTTGGTAAACGAAGTCGTGAACAGCTAATGGGACGTACGCCACAGAATAAGGCTGTAGTCATGCCAAAGGGCAATCACCATATTGGTGAGACCGTCCGTGTACGCATAACAGGCTCAACAAGTGCCACACTCTTTGGAGAAGAAGTGTAAATATACTATATGTATGGATATAAAACCGCAAATCTTTTTTGCGGTTTTACTATTTATAGCTATATTTGCAGAACTGATAAACAGATAAGAAGATTAGTTGATGAAGGAATTTATACACGTTTTACGCAGGTTCGTACCGCCCTATAAGAAGTATCTTGTGCTGTCAATCATTTTCAATATATTGTCAGCTTTTCTCAACATATTCTCCTTTGCAACCCTTATCCCACTCCTTCAAATACTCTTTAAGGTAGATGCAGGAACGGGTGCGATGCGTGCAATGTCATGGAGTGAAGGCTCTTTCAAGGAGGTACTATCGAACAATGCGGATTATTACACGCAGATATACATCACCAGTTGGGGCCCAACAACGGTCTTATTGGCCATCGGTTTAATTCTTGCCTTTATGACTTTCCTAAAGACAGGAGCCTATTTCCTTTCTTCTGCCTCAATCATTCCTATAAGAACAGGTGTAGTTCGTGACATACGTAACCAACTCTATGAGAAGATAACATCCCTTTCTTTAGGCTTCTTCAGCGAGGAAAGGAAGGGAGACATCATCGCCCGTATGAGTGGTGATGTCCAAGAGGTTGACAACTCCATCATGTCATCTATCGACATGCTCTTTAAGAACCCTGTTCTTATTATCATTTATTTCATCACACTACTTGTTATCTCTTGGCAGTTGACGCTCTTCACGCTCATCTTCGTACCTATCTTCGGTTGGTTCATGGGCTTTGTTGGTAGAAAGCTAAAGCAGAACAGTATGACAGCCCAGAAGCTATGGAGTGACACAATGAGCCAAGTAGAAGAGACCTTAGGCGGATTAAGAGTCATCAAAGCCTTTTGTGCTGAGGGAATGATGAATGAACGCTTCGATAAGATAAACTCAGAATACCGCAGCGACATCATGCGTGTGAACATTCGTCAGCAATTAGCCCACCCGATGAGTGAGTTCCTTGGAACAGTCATGATAGTTGTTGTACTATGGTTTGGCGGTACTCTCGTATTAGGACAATATCCGATTATCAGCGGACCAACCTTCATCTATTATCTTGTTATCCTCTACAGCATTCTCAATCCATTAAAGGAATTCTCTCGTGCAGGCTATAACATCCCTAAAGGACTTGCCTCTATGGAGCGTATTGATAAGATACTAAAGGCAGAAGTAAAGATAAATGACCCTGAAAAACCAGTCCATATCGATAATTTCGAACATGAGATTGAATTCCGTCATGTCAGCTTTGCCTATACTGATGGTAAAGATGACGAGGAAAACACAGAGCTCCATTGGGTGTTAAAGGATATCAACCTCGTTATTCCAAAGGGTAAGACCGTAGCCTTAGTAGGCCAGAGTGGTAGCGGAAAGTCAACCTTACTCGACCTTATCCCACGTTACTACGATGTACAGGAGGGTGAGATTCTTATTGACGGAATCAATATTAAGGATTTAGGAGTGCATGATCTCCGCCAGCTTATAGGTAATGTAAACCAAGAGGCAATCCTCTTCAACGATAGTTTCAAGAACAACATCTCCTTCGGAGTCAGCTCAACCGACGAGGCAATAGCCGAAGCGGCGAAGATAGCCAACGCTCATGAGTTTATCATGCATAGTGAGAGAGGATACGACACAAACATCGGCGACCGTGGAGGACGCCTCTCTGGTGGACAGCGCCAACGTGTGAGTATTGCGCGTGCTATCCTTAAGAACCCACCTATCCTTATCCTTGACGAAGCGACATCAGCCCTCGACACGGAGAGCGAACGCCTTGTACAGGATGCTCTCTATAAGCTTATGAAGACAAGAACGACCATAGCAGTGGCCCACCGCCTATCTACCATTAAGAATAGCGATGAGATTTGCGTGCTGCATGAAGGTGAGATTGTAGAGCGAGGAACGCACGATGAGCTTATGGACATCGAAGGTTACTATAAGAAACTACATGACATGCAAGAGATATAAAGGTCCAAAAGGATTGAAAGATATGAAGAGATTATTAACAACAACATTTGGTTCGCCAATAGCGTTAGTGCTCAACTTGCTATTGGCGTATGCCATTTTCTTTGTAGCACGATTGACATACTTTTTTGTCAATTACAGTTACTTCATTGACGGACTTAGTGCTTCTTCACTCTGGATGTGGGTGAGAGGAAGTCTTCTCTTTGATACAACAGCTATCCTTTATACGCATATTCTCTACATCGTAATGATGCTCTTGCCGCTATGGAGGAAGGAGAACCAAGCCTATCACAGGCTTTGTAAGTGGGTATTCATGGCTGTTAATGCGCTTTCACTTGCCATTAACCTTGCCGACTCGGTGTATTTTCCTTTCACATTGCGCCGCACAACAACCAGTGTGTTCCGTGAGTTCGATAATGAAAATAACATTGCTGGCATCTTGTTACACAATGCTATCACACACTGGTACCTTATCATTATCTTTATTCTTGTTCTTTGGCTTGCCAATAAGTTGTATGTTATGCCACATACCGACCACAGCCACTATAAAAGTCTGCGTCAACGCTTAGTCTATGGAGCACAACTTTTCGTATGTCTTGCCGTGGCTGCCGTCCTTACCGTGGCTGGTTGTCGAGGTGGACTACAGTCGGGTGTGCGTCCGATAACCATCAGTAACGCCAACCAGTACGTAGAACGTCCTACTGACTGCGCCTTGGTGCTCAACACCCCCTTTGCGCTAATCCGCACGATAGGCAAGTCAGACTTTGTTGTCCCAGATTATTTCCCATCCTTAGCAGCTGCCACAGAGGTCTACAACCCTATTATGTGGATGGCTTATAAGGCTCCAAGACTAGGCTCAAACGTACGTCTTCCTAACAAGAAGAACATCGTCATCCTCATTGTCGAGAGTTTCGGACGTGAGTATATAGGAGGGTTTAATCGTGACTTCTTCGGTGGTAAATACAAGGGTTACACCCCGAATGTAGACAAGCTCATCGATAAGAGCCTCGTCTACCGCTTCTCTTACTGTAACGGACGTAAGAGTATTGATGGCATGCCATCCATCCTCTGCAGTATTCCTCGCTTCGGAGAACCCTTTATCCTAACCCCAGCTTCAATGAACAACTATACTGGTATGCCTGGACTCCTTAGTAAGTGGGGTTATCAAACGGCCTTCTTTCATGGTGCTAATCGTGGTTCTATGGGTTTCCTTGCATTTGCTAATAAGATTGGATTTCAGCACTATTATGGTCGACAAGACTATGACGAAGACCCTCGCTTTGGTGGGGATAAGGACTTCGATGGCAACTGGGGCATCTGGGACGAACCTTTCCTGCAGTATTACTGTGCGAAGATGGGCGAAATGAAGCAGCCTTTCATGACGGCTCTCTTTACTGTTTCAAGTCACGACCCATTTGTTGTTCCAGAGAAATATAAGAACATCTATAAGGAGGAACATCTCCCTATCCAAAAGTGTATCCGCTATACTGACATGGCGATAGGCAAGTTCTTCGAGTCTGCCAGCAAGCAACCTTGGTTTAAGAATACTATCTTCGTTCTCACAAGCGACCATACCAACCAGAGCGACCATGAGCAGTATAAGACCGACATAGGCGGCTTCTGTTCACCTATTATTATATATGACCCATCCGGAGAGATAAAGCCAGGACGTGTAGATGGCGTGGCGCAGCAGATTGATATTATGCCAACACTACTCTGCCACATTGGCTATAACGCAACACCATACCTCGCTTTCGGTAAAGACCTACTACATACACCGGCGAAGGATACTTGGGCTGTCAACTATCTGAACGGTATCTATCAATACGTTAAGTATGGTTATGTACTCCAATGGGACGGTAAACAGACTAAAGCTATCTATCGAGTAACCGACGCACTGATGAAGCACAATCTTCTCGGACACGTGCCTGAGCAAGCAAAGATGGAACGAGAACTGAAAGCTATCATCTATCAGTATATGTATCGTATGGTACACGATAAGATGTACCCAACGATTAATAACCCTGAAGATCAATGAAAAGAGCCCTCAACAAGACCCTTTACATCATCGCCTACGGCTTCTGGTATCTGGTAGCACTGCTGCCTTTTCCAGTGCTGTATCTACTCTCCGATGGCCTTTATCTACTAATATCACGAGTGGTGAGGTATCGCCACAAGGTGATATGGAAGAACCTTAAGAACAGCTTCCCAGAGAAGACTGACCATGAGTTACGCCTGATAGAACGAAGTTTCTACCATTGGTTCTGTGATTACATTGTTGAGACACTGAAGTTGATAACAATGAGCAAAGAACAGCTGATGAAGCGCATGACCTTTACGGGGACTGAAGAGTTAAACAGAATTCTGTCGGAAGGGAAGTCGGCAGGCGTCTATTTGGGCCATTTAGGCAACTGGGAATGGATTACCTCCCTCCCCTATTGGGTGGACAATGCCCTCTGCTGTCAGCTTTACCACCCATTAGAAAACGAATACTTCGACCGTCTCTTCAAGTATGTTCGCGAACGACAAGGTGCGCTTTGTATCCCTATGCAGGAGTCACTACGTAAGATTATACAATTTGGACGCAACGGTAAGCCCCTTGTTGTGGGTTATATCTCTGACCAAACACCCTTCTGGTGGAGCATACATCACTGGATTCAGTTCATGAATCAGGAGACTCCTGTGCTCACAGGGGCTGAACGTATCGTGAAGCACACACGCCAAGTCTTTGTTTATGGCGACATGACACGCACGAGCCGTGGGCATTATAACTGTGAGTTCCGCATCATCCGAGAAGAAACAAAGGGACTGCCCGACTACGAGATAACCGATCTTTACTTCCAAGAGTTGGAGAAGTCGATACGTCGTCAGCCTGAAATCTATCTTTGGAGTCACAACAGATGGAAGCGTACACGGGCTTACTTTGAAGAAAACTTTGAAGAGGTGGATGGCAAAGTACGATTGAAAGAAGGTAAGAAATGATTTACATAACTTCGTAGAACATAACAGAACCACATCTCTCCACAATCGACTAAAATGCAGAGAGGGCTCAGAACCATAGAAAACCATAACGGAAAGAATGCAATTCTACTGGTCGTCTCACATCATAAACATAAAAGATAAACCATCCACATGACACAAGCTGTATTGAAAGACACAATGGTTAATACACATAAAACAGTGGGTGATGGGTGTTGGATATTAGGTGTTGAATTGAAAAACACCGTATTTAATCCCCCTAAAACGGCTCTTTTACAGCTGATTGGACCACCTTTCCTCTTCCACTCTTACGTGTCTGAATATTCTAACAGCGTGTCAAGTGCGAATTATTTTCATGAAAAAAAATATTTTTCTTCATGAAAATAATTATTTCTTTTCATGAAAATAAATATTTCTTATCGTGAAGAAAAATGATTATAAACTATAAGGAAGCCTATTCGTGAGGCTTTTTACGAGTAGAGATGACGGCGAAAACGATGCCTGTCGATGCTCCACTCTTATCGAAAGAACCCTATCTTAAACCCGAAATAAGTCAAAAGAAATAATGTATAAGAACTTATCATACCTCATAAAGCATTCTGCTATAATCCTTGTCATCCTATTCTTCGTGCGCATTTGCTTTGCTATTGCGTTCGTCCCGATGAGTATTATCAGTAGTAACCTAACTGTTCTTCCTCGCTTACT
>ERZ651108.1054-NODE-1054-length-12598-cov-4.890297_pt1 | contig 12598 bp, 11 predicted proteins | sample MGYA00512173_ERZ651108 | MGnify/ENA metagenome assembly ERZ651108 | reverse complement strand
CCCCCGCCTTATGTCCAAACCAGCCCGCTAAATACCCAAATCCCCATAACCGCCTACAAAAAGACCCCCCAGCCCCCACAAATGTAAGGTCAAAATTGTTTGCCCAAATCGTAATGACGCTACTGGCTCTGGTTGACTGCGCGGCAGTGGCCTACATTCTGTTTGCTGGTAAGCGCAGTTTTTACGACCGCATGATTTACACGCTGATCATATTCTTGTTCCCCTTTGCCGGCGCGGCTTTTGCCGCCTATAAGCACTATTACTGGCTTAAAGAGAACTAAAACTGGCTCCTGCCAGGCCCTGGCCGCCCCGCTACCCGGCCTGGACAGCTTTAAGCGCACCAGCTACCCGGCCATGTAAGGCGAACTACTTGCCCATGCGGCGCTCGCGGTGGGCATAGTCGCGTAGCGCGCGCAGGAAATCGATGTGCCTAAAGGCCGGCCAGTTAACTTCGCAGAAATAGTATTCCGAGTGCACCGATTGCCATAGCAGGAAGCCCGAAAGGCGCTGCTCGCCCGAGGTGCGGATAAGCAGATCCGGGTCGGGCTGGCCCTTGGTGTACAGGTGCTCAGCAATGTCGTGCACAGACAGACTGCGGGCCACTTCTTCTAGGGTTCGTCCCTGGGCGGCGGCCTCAGCTAGGGCGTCACGCACAGCTTGGGCAATTTCTTCACGCCCGCCGTAGCCCACGGCCACATTAACCTCCATGCCTTCAATGGCACTGGTGGACTCTACTGCCGCCAGTAGCCGCTGGGCCACCGGTTGGGGTAGTAATTCCACGCTGCCCACAATGCGCAGTCGCCAACGCCTGGCACTGGCCAGGTTTTCGACGGCGCTAGCAATAATGTCTAGCAGCGGCGCTAGTTCCTGCGGGTCACGTGAGAGGTTATCGGTGCTCAGCAGCCAGAGGGTGACGATTTCAACCCCGGCGTTTTCGGCCCAACCTAAAAATTCGGCGATTTTATCTGCCCCGCGCCGGTGTCCGTGAGCGGCGCCTACCCCTAGGGATTTAGCCCAGCGGCGGTTGCCGTCGAGGATCACACCTACGTGCGCGGGAACTTTGGAGCGATCAAGCTGCGCCAACAACCGGCGTTCGTAAACGTCATAGAGCAGGTTGTCGCCAGCCATTTTCAGCTCCTTGCATACAGGTACAGGCCGATCTGCTTTTACGGCCATGCTATATACGGTAGCGCCTAATCACGCCTTGTGGTGTTCGCTTTATCAAATAGCTACCTACGCAAGCGTAACTTACGGTAGCGTAGCTTTTGTTCCTAACAAGCTACTGGGAGGTTCATATGGCGGCCGCCAAAGCACTCTCGCTTTCTAGTGACTCACTCGCCTCGGCCGGTGAGGCCCTTAAATTAATCAAACCTAAGCTGCGCGGCTGGATTCACGCCATTACTGCGCCGTTGGCTTTGGCTGCCTGCATTGTGCTGACGGTTTTAGCCCCCACGGCCACTTTAAAAATTGGCAGCGCCGTGTATTTGGCCTGTTCACTGCTGCTTTTCGCCAACTCTGGGGTGTACCACATCTCTAACGGACATTTCCCAGCTAAGGTTTCTCAGCTGCTGCGCCGCATTGACCACGCCAATATTTACCTACTAATTGCCGGCACCTACACTCCCCTGGCTTTGGCGTTAATGACGCCGGATCACCAGCGTCTAGTGTTGGGCATTATCTGGACGGGCGCCGTGATTGGCATGGTGGCTAATGTGTGCTGGATTACCGCACCACGTTGGTTGTTCACGATTTTGTATGTGGTGCTGGGCTGGGTGGCTGTGTGGTTCATTCCCGAGCTTTACCGCGCCGGCGGGGCGGCGATTGTCGTTTTGATTGCTGCTGGCGGCGTAATTTATACGCTTGGCGCAGTGGTTTATGCGCTTAAAAAACCCGATCCTTTGCCGCGCTGGTTTGGGTTTCACGAGATTTTCCATGCCTGCACTGTGGCCGCCTGGGTGTGCCAGTGTATCGCCTGCTACATGGCCGTATTGGGCTAAACTGGGCTTTTAAGGTGGCAAGTTAGGAGAAAACATGAGTGAAGACAACCGTACTTGGCTGACCCAGGAAGCTTTTGACCGTCTAAGCGAGGAGCTTGAGCGCCGTCGTACCACTGAGCGCAAGGAGATCGCTCGCCGCATTGAGCTAGCCCGCCAGGAGGGTGACCTGCGCGAAAATGCTGGCTACCACGCCGCCCGTGAGGAAGCTGCCCTTAACGAGACCCGCATTAAGGTGCTTGAGGGGATGCTGGAAAACGCTGAGGTGGGTCAGGCTAGCTCTGATGGCACCGTCACTAAGGGTGCCCTGATTACCGCCATTATTGCCGGTAAAGAGCAGGTTTTCGTGCTGGGTAACCAGGAGATTGCGGCTGATGTTCCCGACGGCGCCCGCGTTTTCTCCCCCGAGGCCCCGCTAGGTAAGGCGCTGATGGGACACAAGGCTGGCGAGACTGTCAGCTACAAGGCCCCTAACGGCCGCGTTTTGCAGGCCACCATCAAGTCTGTACAGCAGCTATGAGCTACGCCGCTGCGACGCGGGCGGCTGGGCCTGAGCAAAATTGGTTGCCGCTCTCTGACGGTACTTATCTCGACGACGCCGCTGCCGGCGCTTTGCCGGCCACTATCGCCGGTCACGGCCAGCCGCTGCTGGAGCGTCTAGAGCTTCACCCGGTTTTAGCTAGCCGCGCCGATGACCCGCTACCTACTGGTGCTGAGGTTATTTACCTGGCTGCCGGCTGCTTTTGGGGCGTGGAGCGTATTTTCTGGAACCAGCCCGGGGTGTTAGCCACCGCCGTGGGCTATATGGGTGGGGGTAACCACAACCCCACCTACCGTGAGGTATGCACTGGCCAGACTGGTCACGCGGAGACTGTGGCCGTGGTTTATGACCCGGCTGTAGCGGGCGTGGGTGGGCAGAATCTGTTGCGAGTTTTCTTTGAAAACCACGACTCCACCCAGGCTAACCGCCACGGTAATGATGTGGGCACCCAGTATCGCAGCGCGATTTGGGTTACCACGCCCCAGCAGGCGCAGGCCGCTGCGGCGCTACGCCAGGCTTTCCAAAGCGAGCTAGACAAGCTTGGTGACGGGCGTGTTTGCCAAACCACTATTGGCGACGCTGCCGCGCTGGAATCTGGCCAGGGCGGGCCGTTTTATCTGGCCGAGGAGTACCACCAGGCTTATTTGCACAAGAACCCTGGCGGCTACTGCAACCACGGACCTAATGGCATTACCTGCCCGATGGGCATCGCTAACCTGCCGGCCCAAACTGATGTTTTGCCGCCCGAGCTAACCTAAAAGCCTGGCCCAAACCAAAAGCCGCCAAAGCCTAAAAGCAACCAAAGCCGCAAAGCAGTAAAGCTGTTGGGTTTAGCAGCCAAAACTGGGCCGAACTGGCCTAAACCAAACTAGGGGGGCGCCCGCCGCATGGCGGGCGCCCCCCTGCTTTTGCCTGGAAGTAGTTTTTACCTGGTTTAGGGACTGCCAGCTTGCTCAGAGCAGGCGCCCTCATAGCGCGAGGGCGCACACCAGACTATCAACCATTAAGACGGTATTAGCCAAAAGCGTATTTGAGGACAATTCAATTCACAGTGGGAGGTAAGTAGAAGCATGGCGGCAATGACGTGTCCCTGCATGAGCATTGCGTTTACCTTAATTGGAATCAGTATGCTCTTGAAGAGGGCGGGAGCCCCCGGATTCGTTTGGTTTCCTTTATCGTTCATTGCACTGTTCTTTCTTTTTATTGGCGCCTTATATATTCTGCCGTTTCCGTTACCTCGTCTCATTGATTCACGTTACCAGTTCATGAAACGTAACGGCCTGCTTGACGACAATGGTGATCCGCTGCCTGATGAAGAGGCGGAACGTATCCTCGCCCAACGCGAAGAAAACGAATAACTTTTGTTGCCAGGGCTCTAGGGTTGAAATCTGTTACCTAGTCACAACATTGTGATTTCTTAACCTAAGCCACAGGTCGGGGTAATATCTGCCTTAGTATCTGACCCCGACGACAGCTGTAAGCCAATGATTGACCCCCAGCGCCCCAGCTCCCACCACAACGCCACCCAGGCCACCTCTCTGCGCGAAAGCAAGCTAAACACGCTTGGTAACACCCACGCTAGCTTGTATACGCCCTGGGGCTCAGCCTGGCGCGTGTCGCTGGTGACTTTCGCGGTGCTGGGTATTTTTGCCATGGTTGGGGGCATTCTTTTTTACGCCCACCAAGCCTCTGAGCAAAACCAGACGGGCGCCGTCGTCGTTACCACCACCCAAACCCAGAGCCCTGAAAGCACCCCCAGCCCCACTCAGACCATCACGCCACTACCTAGCACCGCGCCGCTGCCCACCAGCAAGCCGCTAGGGACCGCCACACCCACACCGCTGTCCTCAAGCCCAGAGCCCTCCACTGGCTTGAACCTGCCCAACTTGACCACTATCTCCCCCACTGAAGCACCCCCCACCCCTGCCGCAGACAACTCAAGTGCAAACAACTCCAGTTCAGATGTGGTTTTAACGGCCTGGCAATGCTCTAGCTCGCGCAAGCTGGTATTTCGCGCCAGCAATGGCTGGGACCGCAATAGCGCCATCGAAGTTGCCCGCAGCGAAAGCTGCGCCCGCTGGGAGTAGTCCCTGGACCGCGAGCGCCGGCCCAAGACCGTGAACGCAGGCGCAGGACATGAGCGCAGGCCCAAGCGCCGCCCGGGGCGCCAAAAAAACACGAGTGCCTGGCTGCATAGAATCGCAACCAGGCACTCGCTACGCCGTCGGACTAAACCGCAGGCGGGAAAAAGCTAGCAGGAAGCTATCAAGCCACCTCAACCTCAACGCCACTGACGTCAGCGGTAGCCAACTCAACCTTAGGCTCCTTGGTAACCAGCTTGTGGATACCCCAAATCGCCAAGAACACCGGCAAACCAATGTAGCTAGAAGCAATCTGGAACAGCTGGCCCCTAAACAGAGCCTCATAGTTTTGACCCACCAGCACAATCAGGCACATAGCAAAAGCCAGCATCGGGCCAAACGGGAACAGCGGAGCCTTATAAGGCAGTTTCGCCAAGTCATTGCCTTGCAGCACATAGGCCCTGCGGAAACGCAGGTGGCACCAGGAAATACCCAGCCACACAATGAAGCCTGAAAGACCAGAGACGTTAAGCAGCCAAGTGTAGGCAGCGCCCTCACCCACAATAGCGGTCACGAAACCAACCGCACCCACAGCAGCCGTAACCGCCATAGCGTAGATCGGCACGCCGCGCCGGTTAACCCGGGAGAACAGCTTGGGGGCGTGACCATCAAGGGCCATCGAGTGCAGCATACGGGTAGAGGCATACAGGCCAGAGTTACCGGCAGACAAAATCGCAGTCAAAATAACCGCATTCATCACCGCAGCCGCGCCGGCCACGCCCGCCCGCTCAAACACCAAGGTGAAAGGCGAGTAAGCCACATCAGTCTCACCGTTACGCAGCAAGTTGGGGTCGGTGTAAGGAATCAGGAAACCAATAACCGCAATAGCACCCACGTAGAACAGCATGATCCGCCAGAACACGCTCTTAATAGCCCGGGGCACATCCCTGCGGGGGTTACGCGACTCGCCCGCAGCCACACCAACCAGCTCAGTACCCTGGAAAGAGAAACCAGCGATCATAAACACTGACACAATCGAGAGCCAGCCGCCGTGGAAGGGGGCCTCACCTTTAGTCCAGTTGCTAAAGCCAGGCGAATTACCACCCATAATCCCCAGGATCATGGCCACGCCGGCCACCAAAAACACCAGCACGGTAATCACCTTGATGGTGGCAAACCAGAATTCACCCTCGCCATAGGCGCGTGCAGAGAGCGCGTTAAGACCGGTTAGCAGCGCCAAGAACACTGCCGCCCACACCCAGTGGGGCACATCGGGCAGCCAGTAGCTCATCACAATACCGGCTGCTACCAGCTCAGCGGCCACCGTAATGGCCCAGTTAAACCAGTAGTTCCAGCCCATGGCAAAACCAAAGGAGGGGCTAACAAAACGCGTGGCGTAAGTCTGGAAAGAACCAGAAACGGGCATGTGCGCAGTCATTTCACCCAACGACTGCATCAGCAACAGCACCATTAAACCAATTACCGAATAGGCCACCAGGGCGCCGCCCGGGCCTGCGGTAGAAACGGTTGCGCCGGAGGCCACAAACAGGCCGGTTCCAATTGCGCCACCGATAGCAATCATCTGCATGTGGCGGGCGGACAGGCCACGCTTAAGTTCAGTTCCTGGGTTGTCGTGTTCAGACACCTTAGCGTCACCACCTAGTGATGCGCTCGCGGCAGTTTCAGGCTCCTCCCCTGCTGCAGATAGCTCGGGAGTAGTTAAAGCGGACATGTTCACCTCCGTTAAAGTTACTTAAATTGCCAAAGCAGCAATGGGGGTAAACATAGCAGAGTGACTGCAACTTTATAAACGGCGTCTCATATTTTAATGGTGTGATTACGACGACGGGGCACCCCAGTTTGTCTGGAAGCGCCCCGCTTTGGCTTTATTGCTGGGACTTAATAAGACTTAAGCCCCAACCCACTTAGCCGATGTGGAAATAAGTTTCCACCAAATCTTCAACTAGCACCCGTGCTGTGGCGATATCTTCACGCAAGTTCTCGTCTCCTAGGCCTTCTAGGTAAGCCACCCAGGCGTCGATGAGCTTAGGCGGAAAGACCCCTTCAACCTCGTAAAGGGCGCGCTGAGCCTGTAGGCGCTGGGCGGATTCGTAGCAGGAGGCAGGCAGTTGCTCTAGGTTTTCGAGCTTAGAAGCGTCCCCTGAGACATATCGCTCATTGGCATATTCAAGCATTCCCGGCTCAGTTAGACCCACTCGAGCAGCCACAACAATTGCCGCTAGCAGCAGGTGGATGGCGGCTGAGCCGTCAGGTGAGCGCATTTCCACGGTTTGCAGATCATTGGGGACCTGGCCAACTGCGGGCTCATTGGGGTTAGCGTCGCGGAACATGCGGTCATCGAGGTTATTCCACCCTAGCGGCACACGCACCAGCACTGAACGGTTGCGGTCACCCCAGCAGATGGCGGTGGGGGCTTCCTGGTGGGGCACTAGGCGCAGGAAGGAGGTGGGCACGGTGTTACCAAAGGCGGTGATGGAGGCGGCCAAGGTTAGGTAGCCACCGATCACCTTGCGGGCTAGCTCAGTTAGGCCGGCGCCCTGGCTAAATAGGTTGTTGCCTTGCGGGTCTACCAGACGGGTGTGGAAGTGCATGCCTGAGCCGGCTTGGCCGACGGCGATCTTGGGCGAGTAGGACACTTCAATGCCGTGGCGGTGGGCTACTTCACGCACTACCCACTTGGCTAGGGTCATTTGGTCGGCGGCGTCGCAGGCATCTACCGGCAGGAATTCGATTTCCTGCTGGATCATTTGGCGTCCATCGGCAACAAAGTTACCCACCTCGGCGTGGGCGTATTTAACTGCGCAACCCATTTGGGTCAGGTATTTGAGGGCTTCGGTGCGCACGTCGGCGAACTTAGAGAAGGGGGCAGCTTCGTGGTAACCGCGCTGCTCTTCTACCGGGAATAGGGTCTCGACGTCGGAGAACAGGTAGTACTCCAGCTCACCTAGGGCCTGCAGGCGGTTGCCGGTGGCCGCTTCGAGGGCGGTTTGGGCGCGGCGCAGCACGTGCTGAGGTGAGCTGACCAGGGGGTTACCTGCGACGTCGTAGAAGTAGCACAAAAAGTCGATGGTGGGCTCAGCGGCGAAGGGGTTCATGAAGGCACTACGCAGCTGGGGCACCACATATAGGTCTGATGAGGTGGCGTCAACAAAGTTAAACAGGGAGGAGCCGTCCACGCGCTCACCCATGGTTAGGATCCGGTCTAGGTGGGCTACAGATTGGATGGCGAAGTTTAGGACCTTTAGGCGCCCGTCGCCGCCAATGTAGCGCAGTTCTAGGGCGTGAATATCATTGTCAACGATGTAGCTGATGATGTCCGCTTTGGTGAACTCGGCGGGTAGCTTCCCCAAAGCGCGCACCAGCGGGTTGGGGCTCAGGGTGATTTGGTCGTTTGAAAGCATTACAACTCCTCTTCGAGCGCTTAGGCGTTTAGTCCTATTTTTGCAGAAAGTTGGCCACACCGGTAGCCGTTTTTTTCAGGGAGACTTATCCCCATAGCTACCGTTAAGTCACAGGTCATAGCCTAGCCCAAAGGCTTAGTTTTCAGACATCTCTAACGATTAGCGTTTAGACTGGTTGAAAACTCATACCTGGAGGCAATTATGTGGCGCAAGGCTATACACATTCTGGCGGTAACAGCTTTAGTGGTTACCGGCCTAGGTCTGCCCACAGCCGCTTGGCCCACCGCAAGCGCAGCAGACGAACCCTACATAGCTGAAATGTTTGTAGTCCTAAACAACAACAAGATGCAGGACTACATCATGGTGGTTGACCCCAGCAACAACATGACTAAAGCTCAGTGTGAGAGCTTCAAGGGCACTACCAAAGACAAGACGCTTGTCACCCAGTTTGAACAAAAAGATAAGGGTGCCACCTGCTCTATTTTGCAGACTTTCACCAGCTATAAGGCTTCTTCGCAGTTCTCACGGCAAAACGGTAAGACCACTGTCACCGTTGACCCGCAGGCCACCATCAATGTTTCTGCTAAGCCCCTGGGGATCTCCTCAGCTACTTTTAGGGCTCTGATTGTGGGCGTTGAAGGCAAGGTGGTTAGCGCCCCAGGCAACGTCAAGCTTCAATACGAGGTTTTTAACAAGCGTAATTTACACATGGCTTACTGGCGCAACCCCTCTGCTGCGGTGACCATGGAATTTACTTTGACCTCGGATGATGGCACCCAAAAGCAGGATCCTTTCTCTCTGCTGCCTGACAATAAAACTGCTAGCCCGTCGCAGAGCCCTTCAAGCGACCCTTCCGCTAGTGGTTCGCCCACTTCTAATGCGAATCCTTTAGATACTGCTGCCCCTACACAAAGCGCGGCGGCGGCCAGCTCTGAGGACGAGGACGGCTCTAACACCACTGCCCTGTATGCCGCTTTGGGGGTAGGTATTGTGGTGCTGTTGGCACTGTTGGCGCTGATCGTGATGGTTTTGCGTAAGCCCCGTAAGGGCGCTAAGTCTTCGGGGTCTTATCCCAATAACACCAGTGGGTATGTGCCCACGATGGCTAGCGGTCAGATTAATACTTCCGGCCCGCTTCAGGGCGCTCAGGGGATCCAGGGCACTCAGGGGATCCAGGGCACTCAGGGCGCTAGTGCCGCTTCGGCTGCTTATGCCAGCTCGACGGCGTCGGCGGCTTATCCACAGTCTGCGGCTTCTGCAGCCCCGGCCCCCACGCAGTCTGCGCCCAGCTCTGGCTATCCCCGCAGTGCGGCCTCTTCTAACTATCCGCAGTCTGCAGCCTCTGGCTACGCGCAGTCTGCAGCGTCGGGCTATGCCCCCTCGGCGGCGTCGGCCCCTTACGCCCCCAGCGCACCCCAAGGCTACGGACAACCCGGCTACGGACAGTCAGCCGCACCCCAAGGCTATGGGCAGCAGGCCACGCAAGGCTACGGGCAGGCACCCCAGAGCTACGGCCAGGCACCTCAAAACTATGGCCAGCAGGCCGGGCAGGGCTACAGCCAGAGCACCCCGCAATACTCGGCTCCAAGCGCCGCTCAGGCTCCGAACCCGGGTTACGCACAGTCGGCAGCCTCTGGCTACGCGCAGTCTGCGGCGTCGGGCTATGCCCCTTCGGCGGCGTCGGCCCCTTACGCCCCCAGCGCACCCCAAGGCTACGGGCAGAGCGCCACGCCCCAGGGCTATGGGCAGCCTCAGAACTACGGGCAGAGCGCCGCACCCCAGGGTTACGGCCAGCAGAGCTACGGGCAACCGGCCGCGCAGGGCTACGGGCAACCCCAGGGCTACAACCAGGGTGCTGCGCAAACCTATGGGCAAAGCGCTGAGCAGTCGGTGTTCCCCAGTTACGCCCAGGAAACAACCCTGGCCCCAACTCACCGCTATCCGCAGGACACCGCTGTGGCCTCAACCCAGGCTCCTTCGCAAGAGACGGTTCAGGCACCCACCTCGCAGGCCTTACAAGAAACCGTGCAGGCGCCTACCGCGCAGCCTTCGCAAGAGACGGTTCAGGCCCCAACTCAGGACTACGCCCCTGCCGCTACCCAGATTTATGACGCGGATAGCGAGCCCAACCAACAGCCCTCCACCGGCTGGAATAACCAGCCTTATGGCGGCTAATTAGGAGATAAGTTATGAATACTGCCGTATGTAAACGCTTTTTCACTCGTTTTGTAGCTGCTGCGCTACTGGCCACGGCTGGCACCCTGGCGCCGTCGGCACTAGCTGCACCTAGCGAGGCGAAAGTGCAAGAGTCGGTGGTATTTACCAAGGCTGGGCAGATTATGTACACGGTTAGCATCGCCGATTACACCCAGACACTAACCAGCCAAAGCTGCGCTGACACGCTAGAAAGTGCCATGCCGAAGACTGAGGCAGGGATTACCCCAGTTTTTAAACAAAACGAGGGTTATAACTACTGCTCGGGCACGGTTACCTACAGCGCGCAGGCGGGGCATGAGTTTTATTCGCTCAACGGCGATAAGCTAACCGGCCATAACCGCGTTGACGCGCTGCTTGTTGCTCTAAAACCGCTTAAGGTTAGCTCCATTAACAGCAATGTCAGCGTGCATGATGCCAATGTCACCTCAGCTAGCGACGGCGTCAAAGTGAACCAGTCCGGTGGTGAGGGTAAGGGCTACTTCATGCAGTGGCGTAATTCCACTCATCAAAACAGCTTTACCGCGACCGTAAGCAGCCCGAGCTCTACTAGCACTTCAGGTGGTTCAAGCTGGCTGGCCGGCGGTTCGCAGGGAGGTTCTGGTAGCGCTGACGGTTCTGGCTCGCAAAGCGCAGCTCCCGACGGCGCTAAGCCCACTGCCGGCGCCACTAGCCCAGCCCCCACGCCGGGAGCCAGTGGCTCAGCCACCGGTTCTGCCAGTGCCACCAGCTCTGCCAAGGCTACTGACTACCGCGCGACTATAGCTGGCGCCGAAAAATCGCAGGTGGCCGCCGCCAAGCAGGGTGACAGTGGGATAGTTACCGCTCTGTGGGTGGTTGGCGCCCTGGTGGTAGCCAGCGCTGCAGGCTTGGGCTTTTTGCTGCTAAAGCGCCGTAAGCAGGAAGCTGCGGGTGCTGAGGCTAGCGAGGCCTAAAACACCGACGCCGCCCACTAAGTTAACCGGCACTGCCTACTGAGTTTCAAGGAGGAAAAATGCACAGCATCGCTGCACGCTTTAAGCATGCTGGCGTGTTTATGGCATTAACCGTGCCATTCTTGACTCTTAGTGTGGCCTCGTCGGCTATGGCGGCTACTCCTTTAGCTACCAGTCCTCTGACAGCTACCTCTGGGACTGCTCCCCTGCCCTCTATCTCTGAGACCATTCCCCTGACCGCTGTCCCTTTAGCCGCCGATTCTGTCAGTTTGGCTACTGATTCCGCCAGCGACGACAATATTTGGCTCACTATCGCCATTGTCGCGGTTGGTATAGCCCTGATGTCTTGCATCGCATTAGCGCTGACAGTTGCAAAAGCACGCCGTAATCGCGCCAAGCTAGATCAACCCTTGGGGGCGCCTGTTTTTCCGCAGATGCCCTCTGCGCCGTCGGCCCCTGTGCTCGGCGCACCAGGTTTCCCGCAGCCGGTGGCCTCTGCGCCGTCGGCCCCCGCGCTTGGTTACCGCCCCTACATTGCCCCGACGCCGTCACTGGCACCTACGGCCCCAGCTGGCCTTCCGCTCACTGCCCAGCCGGTTAACGAGGTTTATCCGCAGCGTTATGGGGTGCCCAGCCAGCCTGATTCGGGAGATTTAGCCACGCTTTCGCAGCCTAATCAAAATGCCCCGCTGGCCCATGAACTGGCCACCCCGGAAGGTAACCAGACTCGCCTAGTTTCTACCGACGGCGTCGCCCACGCTTACCCCGCAGAAGAGCCAGCCTGGCAAATGCCGCCTGCGGGCTCTAGCGATTAAAGGAGCAAGCATTGAAACGCGCACTGACAATCTTATTGACCTTTATTACCTTGGCGGCTGGAGCCCTCTTTGCTCCTGCCGCTACGGCTGACGAAGGTTTTAAAACTGAACTCTGGTTCACACTTAACTCTGACGGTAGCATTAAAGAATTAATTAATGTCTCCAGCAACGATAACACCATTAACGCCGATAACTGCAAAGGCACTGAAACAGATATCGTAAGGTTTGCTCGCATAGGCAAAGAAAATAGATGCATCTTCATTAAATATTACAAAAAAGGTGAATCTGCCCCTAACTGGTCAGTATCCCGAGAAGGCAACAGTATCAACTTTAGGTTTTTCAACGAGTTCTATTATTCACTAGACAGAATTGTAAATACGTTAAATATTAATCAATCTGATTTAAACGTCAGGTTTACCATAGTGCAGCTTCCTACAGATGCAACCATTACCTCTCAAACCTTGTCGCCATCTAAGGAAGTTGGTAAGTATAGCTACTACATCTGGTATGACACTACAGCTACTAGCGCGGATATAGAACTGACAGGCAGCTTTTCATACTCACCTTACGACCCTACTGGCAGGCCCACCACCCCC
>ERZ651108.1052-NODE-1052-length-12606-cov-11.060155_pt1 | contig 12606 bp, 13 predicted proteins | sample MGYA00512173_ERZ651108 | MGnify/ENA metagenome assembly ERZ651108 | reverse complement strand
TTGTAAATATCGGTGCTTTTAGTAGTACGCACTCTATTCGTCTTTATGAATTATGCTCTCAATATAGGGATACAGGGTGGAGACAAACAAGTGTTGATGAGCTTAAAGATTGGTTACAAGTTTCAGATAAATACGATAGATATAATAATTTTAACCAGCGTGTTTTAACGCCAGCTATAGATGAAATCAATGCTAAATCGGATCTTCTTGTAAGTGTTGAGCCTATTAAACGAGGACGTAGTATTGTTTCGTTAAAATTTACAATTAAAAGCAAGAAAAGTGCGGTGAAAATCGAACTGAAACGCCCTGCATTTCCGCATAAAAACAAGTACGGGAAGTTTGTGAAATTGGATACTCAAAATCCCAAAATGAGTAATGCTGAATACGGAAACTATGCGAGAGATTGTCTCAAAATTCTTGAGGATTTTTATTCTTCTCTCCCAGATGTTACAACAGAAGATTTACGGCATTATTGGGTTTTTTTGACTAGCAATGCTAGCTTTAGATCAAAACTTGGTAAGCGGTCAGATTTTTTAAACGAGTTGCAAAATCGAGGGTATAAGATTGTGAACTGTGAATTAGTTAAAGTGTGAGGGCACTATGAAAAATTGCGAATTTTTTTATCATCCTATGTTTGCTATCTATGACTGCGGTGCAGATTACTTAACTAGAGAAAAACATAGATTAGTCGTTATAGCAAATTGTGCTTGGGGGAGATTGCTTAATTTATCTTGTTATTATGATGAGATATTAGAAAAGCAAAAAATACCATTTAGCAAACAGGAAATTGATGATGATATGGACAAAGTGTCCGCTCTTGAGAGGAAGTTTAAAGATATTTCTGAAATCAAAGTAGGAGATGATTGGGAATACCCATTCAATTATGAGCAAGGAATTAAAGAATTAGATGAAGTTCTATTGAAATACATTCCTTTTTTTGAAGAAGAACAAGATGAATAGCAATTTTATAACAGAGACAGAAAAATTAAGCCGAGAAAAAGCGGTTAGAGCGGCTATTGATAATAATCGTTTAGAGGGATTAGAACCAAGCCAAGAGTTTATAGATATTGCTCAAAATTGGGTTAATGGAATTTTGACAAATGAAGAATTTGGGAAAAAAGTTTATGAAATACACGGACTAGCGTTCCCTAAAAAAAACAAAACCGCTCTAACTAAATAGGGCGGTTATTTGTTAAAATAAATTTGCTGTGGTGTCTGAGGGGCTTTTAAAGCGTCCTCGTTAAGCCTAGCCCCTTCGATTGTGTTTAACGCTCTTTTACGAGGGAAGAGCACAATTAAGGACTAAGATATGAAGTTATTTCTGATTATCGCCGTTCTGGTTGGGGCAATGACTTTGGCGGGTTGTGCCTCAACTAGATATACGGACATTTACGGCAATCAAAAAAATTTCCTGTTTGATCATTGTAATGGTGAATAGGTAAATTTTCAACCGCTGGGCAGAAATGTTTAGCGGTTGTTTTTATTGCGAACCCTTAAAGAATTTGCAACTTGTTGCGAGTTCTTTAAGGGTTGAACAACCGAAGCCGTAGGCGTAGGGCGTTAGCTACAAGCTCAAACCACTCTTACGCTCTAAATGTCTTTGTTGTTTTTCCTGTTGGTGCTGTTTTTCTCGCTCCATTCGCTCTTGAGCCGCTTTATATGCCCCTTGAGCCTTAATTTTTTTCACAAATCCTAAGCTCCGCATTTTAATTTCAGGGTTTTCAGCTTGATATTTGGCAATCTTCTCGTTAATTGGCTCTAGCGTTTTCTGTTCGTATGCTTTTATTTTTTGGCTATACTCGGCTAATTCTTGGCTTTTAGCATTCCGTTGCTCTGCTGTATGTTTGTATTCATCTTCAAGCTCTTTTTTCTTTGCTTTTTGCTCTTTAGTTTCCCATAAACCGAGAAAACCCTGATTTTTATCTGTGAGCTTGTTATATTCCCCCTGAATACGCTGTAAATCCTTGTCGTATTGCGTGATCTCTACTTCCATTCCGTCCCGCTTTTCTTGGGCTTTAACGTATTTTTCTATTTGAGGTAGCCATTCATCAATTAAAAATTGATCAAAATCTGCTTGAGAAAGCCCCTGAATGCGATTTTGAGGCACTTTTTCTTCTTGAGTGTGTATTTTACTGTCTTTTTCTTTTTCGTTGCTTAAATCGTGTTTTAGGGCGCTTTCCGATAATTTAGAAAACGCAGCTGCGAATTTGGATTCATATTTGCCCATTCCTTGAGCCTGTTTTTCTTCGATTTTCTTCAAGTAGGATTTTTCTTTGTTAATTTCTTGCCCTTTAAGTGCAAGCTCTTGCACGATTTGGCGTTCTTCTTGCTCTAATCGGTTCAATTCTTGCCACGTTACCCTGTCAATTCTTGCTCTTGGGGCTTGCTCTATGCCTTGTTCCTTGTAGCTACGTTCGTCAATTCGTGCGGCATATCCGTATTGCTCTAAGGCTTGATTAGCTTGCTCTCTCCACGTTTTTCGGACAGATTGGATAAACTCACGATCTCGAAAATCTGCCGTTTTCATCGCTCCGCCCTTTTCTGGGGATTTAGTATTAGCACGTTTAAAAAACTGCTCGGCTGTACGGTCTATGCCGTCAAGTTGGCGTTCTGAAAATATCAAATGACAATGGGGATTATGATTATTTTTATCGGTATGGATAGCGAAAGAGTAGGGTAGTTTATTGCTACCGCTATCAACCGTATTTTCTATGAAAGAACTTACTAATTTTTGCTGTTGTTCTAGGGTTAATTCTCTAGGTAAAGCAAATTCAATTTCAGTACAAACTCGGGCATTAGCTCGCTCGTAAATATCTGACAATCGCCAAAATTCTTGCGGATTATCTTCGGCAAATTTTGGCATATTGCCATAGCCTGAAAACTGTAAATCATCTAACCGCTTTGAGTATTTATCATTGCGGTTGATATAGTCGTTTTTGGCTTGAGCTGATTGCCCTTTGCTTTTACTGCAATAGCGAACGTTTAAATGATAGATTGCCATAGTGTTGAGTGTTACGAAACGGTCAAGCGGTACGCTTGCCCACCAGTTTCTTGCAGAGAAACTGATAAGTGGGCATTACGTTATTTTAACGTAATGAACAGAACAATTGCAAGCCTAGCACCTACTGAATAAAATAACGGTAATTTCTAACTATACAAAGGGGCTAGTATGGCAAGCGAAAAACTTACAAGATTGGAACAGCAACAAGCAGATTTACAACGCAAGCAGGACGAAATCAAAGCGAAAATTCGTGCGATTAAGTCAAAAGAACAAGCAGAAAAGCGTAAGAAAGCTACGCATTACAAGGTTTTATTAGGGGCTTTTTGGCTAAATGAAATAATAAATAACCCTCTTTTAGATGTAGATAGAAACTTCCCTAAGTTGCGTAAATTTATCAATGATGACAAGAAATTTGATGAATTGAGTGCATTTATCAATGAAGAAATTGAAAAAGGTAAAAAATAACTGTGAGCGAAATTGTAACAATCATTTTTTACAATGTATTGATATTGTCTTTAATTGCTATAAGTGTTTATGTTTACCTGAAATGGCAACATAAAAAACGGATTGATAGAATGTTAGATGAGATGGAAAAATCTTATTTAAAATTTGCCGATCACAAAGCAAACGAAAGAATGCAAAAAAGGATTGATGAGTACGATAAAAGACACCCACTCAAAGCATTTAAAAGGAAGTTTAAAGATAAAATTAAATGGCTTTTATAGGCTACCGCCCTACGCCTGACGGCTACGGTTGCTGAACCCTTGCAGAACAAGCAAACAAGTTTACTTGCTCTGTAAGGGTTTTGTAATTTTAATCCTGAAAAAAAGAAAAAATTAGGGCTGAAAGCCCCAAAAAGAGCCTTTAGGCTCTATTTTTTTGTATTCTTGTTTGTACTCTTGTTTGTAGCCTCTGGCTCCCCTTGTTACACAAGGCTTGCGAGATTTATAAGACTACAAATTTATTGTTTAAAGACTACAAATTTATTGTTTAAAGACTACAAATTTATTGTATTTGACTATATTTATTTTTTGATGTAGTTTATTACAATAAATTTGTAGTCTTTTAGTTTAGCCATGAATGATGAATTAACAGTCCATAAAGCAAATAATTTTGTGCAAGCAAGTTATTCAATGACGCTTGATGAAATGCGGATATTATCTTTAACTTTAGGGGTGTTTAACCCTAAAAATCCGTCTAAACGTGGGTTTGATTTTACGGTAGCTGAGTTTTGCAAGCATTTCCCTGAAGTTAATCCTGATATAGCTTACACGCAAGTTAGAAATGCCGTTTTAAAGATCTCAAAGCGTTGGGTTACATTGGTTGATAACGAACACGAATTAACAGAAGTAGCTTTAATTCATAAGCGTTCCTATTTTAAAAAAGAAGGTCGGTTTTATATTGAGTTCCACGATGAGTTAATTCCTTACATTTCAGAATTACATGATAACTACACAAAATATCAGCTTGTAAATATCGGTGCTTTTAGTAGTACGCACTCTATTCGTCTTTATGAATTATGTTCTCAATATCGTGATACGGGATGGCGACAAACGCCATTAAATGATTTAAAAGAGTGGTTACAAGTTTCGGATAAGTATGAACGATACAATAATTTTAATCAGCGTGTTTTAACGCCCGCTATTGATGAAATTAATGCTAAATCGGATCTTCTTGTAAGTGTTGAGCCGATCAAACGAGGGCGCAGCATTGTTTCTTTAAAATTTACAATTAAAAGCAAGAAAAGTGCGGTAAAAATCGAACAGAAACGCCCAGCGTTCCCCCATAAAAACAAGTATGGTTCTTTCGTTAAGTTTGATGCGCAAAATCCAAAGTTTAGCTCGCATGAATACGCTATTTACGCTAAGGATTGTCTATTAAAGCTAGATAGTTTTTATGAGGTGATAGATGATGTGCCGCTAGATGACCTGGTGCATTATGCTAAATTTTTAGCGGTCAATGAAAGTCATAAGTCAAAGTTTGGGAAAGAGCGTGATATTTGGGCTGAATTGAAAAAGAGAGGTTATAAGCTATCGCTTTATGAATTAGTAGAGATACCTAAAAATCAGATAGATTTTGTTGAATAGATTTATTTATACCTGACATAATTTCTCCTTGTTTAGTTGTGATGAAAATCATTGTGATAAGAATTGCCTAAGTCTTGAAATGAGTGATCAAAAGAACCGCTTAAATCTATTCCATAAGGATTCCCTCCTACATCAATTCCATTAGATGTTGGTAATCCAGTCAACGCAAAAAACAAAGCAGGGGTATAAGCAGATAAAACAGGGCATACGGCGAGAGCTTTTTGCCAATAATGAGCATTATTTAACCCTTCAACGCCAAAATGCGTCTGGCACCGTTAAGTACAATCCCCCCCGCGATGGTGCCAATAATCAGATCTGGATAATTGGAACCGGTCCACGCGACCAGGGCGCCGGCGGTGATGCCCCCCAGGTTGATCACCACGTCGTTGGCCGAGAATATCCAGCTTGCCTTCATGTGCGCCCCGCCTTCCCGATGTTTGGATATTAGCAGCAGACAACTGGTATTGGCAATCAATGCGACGAATGCGATAGCCATCATCACCAGAGATTCAGGCTCACTACCGAATACAAAGCGTCTCACCACCTCTACGAGCACGCCCACAGCCAAGATCAGTTGCAGTACACCAGCAAGATGCGCGGCACGTACCTGCATTTTCACGCTATGTCCAACCGCATAAAGGGCAAGCCCGTACACCGCCGCATCGGAAAAATTGTCCAGGGATTCTCCAATCAGGCCGGTGGACTGGGCGATCAGACCGGCAGTCATTTCCACCACGAACAGAAGTGCATTGATGCCGAGCAACCAGCGCAGGGTCCCGGATTCTTGCTTAGCAGAAGCTGCCGAAAACTCGGCGGCCTTGATGGTCTCTGGATTTGCAGCGACGGTTTCCTGAAGCGAGGCGCCTAGCCCCAAGGTCTTCAGTTTCGAGGTGACGGGCTCGACCTCGCCGTCATGCACGACCTTCAGCCGGCGGTTCGACAAGTCGAAGGACAGCGCCCGAATCTCCTCAAAGCCGTTCAGGGCTAGGCGAATCATTCGTTCTTCTGATGGACAGTCCATCTTCGGCACTGCATAAACACTGACCCATCTCCCTGGCGCCTCGGAGGAGGCCTGTATATCGGTATCCGCTGCGGACGTTACATCACCGCCACAGGCGCCACCACAGGATTTGCTCATAATACGACTCCACTTGAACAATGTTGTGGTACCATTTTAAACTATAAAGCTACTATAAGGTCAATAGAGTAAAGAATCCGTTGGGGAGGAGGCTGATGCGCATTGGTCAGTTGGCACAGTTGAATGAAGTCGCCTACGGCTCCGATTTTTTATATACCACTTCGGGGCTTTATGGTTTCTTTTGCTTAAAATCCATATTAATAAATAATCTTTTTAATTCTTTCTTTTCTTCATCTGATAGCTATATCGCGCACTAGCCTGAATACTTATGCAAAAGCTATCTAAAATTAGATAGCTTTTTTCATTGGAAAATCACCCTATTTTGATAAACCGATTTTATGATTAGCTATCAAATAACCAATGCAAATTTAGAATAGAACAACAAAGCAAAGTGAAGAACATAGTCGAGCTTTGCGAGCGGTGTGCAAGGGGGAATCCCCCCTTGCATCCCCCTCCATTTTAGGTAGTCGAAGCTAAAACGATTTTCCTAAGATAATAAAAAGCCGCCTTTTAGGCGGCTCTATGGTAAAATCATTCCGTGCTATCGGCGACCTGAGCAGCGTGTTGCTTGTCCGTAGCACGTTGCCCGATTGCCTTAGTCCTATAGCGCTAAGGAGGTGATCTATGTGGTTACATTACGACACTTCGTAATAATATTACTGTGTATCGCAGTAATTGCGGTTCTAGGATTTCGATACCTAACCATTATCGACCTAGTTCTTAGTATTCTAAGTAGATTGTAACACAATCGGGAAGGGGTTAGTTGGTCGCTAGCCCCGACCTTTCTCCATTATATGGCCTACCTAGTATAAATTCAACAATCCATAAAACGCTCTAAAACGCATTCTAAGCGATTTTTTCACGCCTTCCCACTAAACCCTTGACTTAAAGGCTATCGCACTCGCTACGCTCGTTTGATGAACTCTTACGACAGTAAACAACAAGTTGTTTACCGCCGTAAGAGTTTCCGATTTTATCCTGAAAAAATAAAAAATAGGGCTGAAAGCCCCAAAAAGAGCCAACAGGCTCTATTTTTTAGTGTTTTAGTGTTTTAGTGTTTTCGGATATGCTAGAGCCTTTATTTTCAAGGCTTGCGAGATTTATAAGACAACAGATTTATTGTTTAACGACAACAGATTTATTGTTTAACGACAACAGATTTATTGTTATAGACAACAGTATTTTAAATGTGTTGTCCATTGTTTCCTGGAGTGTTATCATTTGTCTTGTTAATGTTTATTTTAGGTGGATTTATGTCAAATGAACTAACCATATCAAAGGCAAATAGTTTTGTTGAAGCTAGCTATCAAATGACGCTTGATGAAATGCGGGTTTTATCATTAACGTTAGGTGTATTTGATCCTACTAATCCTAAGCGTGGGTTTGATTTTACTGTTGCTGAATTTTGCGAACATTTTCCTGATGTCAACCCTGATATAGCTTACGTTCAAGTACAAAAGGCTATTAGAAAGATTTCAAGCCGTTGGATGACGTTGCAAAACGATGAGCGTATTTTACACGAAGTGGCATTTGTAACGGATCGAGTGTACTTTAAAAAAGAAGGTCGTTTTTATATTGAGTTTCACGAAAAATTATTACCTTACATTGCTAATTTAAAAGCTCGTTATACTAAATATGAGCTTGTGAATATTGGTGCATTTACCAGTACACATACGATTCGACTTTATGAGTTATGCTCACAATACAAAACGGTTGGAAGACGTGAAATAAAATTAGAAGATCTTAAAGATTGGTTACAAATTAAGGATAAATACCCGCGTTATAATTCATTTAATCAACGAGTTTTAGAACCTGCTGTATTAGAAATTAACGCTAAATCTGATCTTTTTGTATCTATTGAACCGATTAAACGTGGTCGCACAATTACAGCGTTACATTTTACGATTAAAACAAAGAAACAAGAGATTGAAGATTCGAGAAAATCTGCAACAAAACTTGGTCGCATTAAGTTACCAAAACGTCCGAATGTAAAAGTAGGTTCGCATGAGGAAGGTGTCTATTTTAGAGAGTGTGAAAACCTTATCAGGAAACATTGGAAGAGCGTTTATAACAATGAAGAATGGCGTGATATCTTGCCTAAATTACCTGATAGCGAACTTGAATTATTGCATAAATTCTACAAAGGTATTGGCGATGAATACCATAAACTTTGCAAAAGAATTTTAGATAGTCGGGAAAGCAATTCAAAATGAAAGTAAATATAACTCAATATCTTACTTCGGGCGCAGGGGAAGTAATTCTGATTGAATTTAGGAACAAAGACAAAAAAATCGATGAGCATTTTTTCTCTATAATAAGAATGGCTAGCCTAGTATGGGGGATTGATTCAGATGCCATTTTAAACAACCCCGATTTTAAAAAATGGTGGGGTGAGATAAATCCCAAAGATAAGTTAAGTTATCACAGTGTGTTTTTCTATAAAGATAACTTAAATGCACAATGGTTTAACTATGGTTTTGGCAAGCGGTAAGATTTAATAAATATGGGCTAAAACACGAGGCCACAAGATTGTGAAGTTCGAACTCGTAAAACTATGACCTATGGCATAATTGGAACATAAAAAATCGATAGAATAGCGTTAGTCTTTCTATCGATTTTTTTATGTTGAGCAACCGAAACGTAGTGAGGGCGGTAGAAATCTAAGCTCAGATTTCTATCCTTTACAAAAACAAGACCAATAATTAGCCTAAAATAGGCACTGACGAGTGCTTTTGTAGTGCTTTCAGAGTGTTTCCATAAGCACTAACCAGTGCTTTTCTATAAATTTTCCTTATAAATCAATCTGTAACAGATGAGTGCTTCTGAAAGCACTCACGAGTGTCTAGCATATGCGGTTAAATTTCAGTCACTTTTTCCGTAAAATATTGAAAACGAAGAAAGAAAAGGCAAATCTTTGATTTGCGAGTGGTGTGTAGTTCTAACCTCAAGGAAGCAATGTAGATTACTTCACCGGTGCTTTGTTTTTTTATCTGGAATTCACTTCATGCTATCGATTTATAAGGCGAAAGTATGCAATCTGTTTAATGAATTTTTATGCGAAGGAATGCGCATAAAATAATTTAACATAACCACATCTTATGCGAAACCAGGTGCTTAACTATGCAATTAAGGCTCTAAAAAACAAAGAAAAAACAAAGCAGGGGTATAAGCAGATAAAACAGGGCATACGGCGAGAGCTTTTTGCCAATAATGAGCATTATTTAACCCTTCAACGCCAAAATGCGTCTGGCACCGTTAAGTACAATCCCCCCCGCGATGGTGCCAATAATCAGATCTGGATAATTGGAACCGGTCCACGCGACCAGGGCGCCGGCGGTGATGCCCCCCAGGTTGATCACCACGTCGTTGGCCGAGAATATCCAGCTTGCCTTCATGTGCGCCCCGCCTTCCCGATGTTTGGATATTAGCAGCAGACAACTGGTATTGGCAATCAATGCGACGAATGCGATAGCCATCATCACCAGAGATTCAGGCTCACTACCGAATACAAAGCGTCTCACCACCTCTACGAGCACGCCCACAGCCAAGATCAGTTGCAGTACACCAGCAAGATGCGCGGCACGTACCTGCATTTTCACGCTATGTCCAACCGCATAAAGGGCAAGCCCGTACACCGCCGCATCGGAAAAATTGTCCAGGGATTCTCCAATCAGGCCGGTGGACTGGGCGATCAGACCGGCAGTCATTTCCACCACGAACAGAAGTGCATTGATGCCGAGCAACCAGCGCAGGGTCCCGGATTCTTGCTTAGCAGAAGCTGCCGAAAACTCGGCGGCCTTGATGGTCTCTGGATTTGCAGCGACGGTTTCCTGAAGCGAGGCGCCTAGCCCCAAGGTCTTCAGTTTCGAGGTGACGGGCTCGACCTCGCCGTCATGCACGACCTTCAGCCGGCGGTTCGACAAGTCGAAGGACAGCGCCCGAATCTCCTCAAAGCCGTTCAGGGCTAGGCGAATCATTCGTTCTTCTGATGGACAGTCCATCTTCGGCACTGCATAAACACTGACCCATCTCCCTGGCGCCTCGGAGGAGGCCTGTATATCGGTATCCGCTGCGGACGTTACATCACCGCCACAGGCGCCACCACAGGATTTGCTCATAATACGACTCCACTTGAACAATGTTGTGGTACCATTTTAAACTATAAAGCTACTATAAGGTCAATAGAGTAAAGAATCCGTTGGGGAGGAGGCTGATGCGCATTGGTCAGTTGGCACAGTTGAATGAAGTCGCCTACGGCTCCGATTTTTTATATACCACTTCGGGGCTTTATGGTTTCTTTTGCTTAAAATCCATATTAATAAATAATCTTTTTAATTCTTTCTTTTCTTCATCTAATAGCCTAATTCCTTGAGCAACACGAATAGCAAAATCCTCAGGAATCTTATTAAATTCTGTAATGATATTAAGGTATCTTTCGGTCAATACGCCATTCCTAACGATTGTATGAGCGATATATGAAAGTTGCTCCTCTAATCTATTGCCAGATGAATTAGATCCTGATTCTATATTCTCTAGTTTTTTCTTTTCTATACGTGCGCCTAGTTTTAATAATTCTAATGCAACACTACTTCTTGTTGCATTTGCCTCACCATCATTAACTTTATTGAGAACAATACGATCTATAACCTCTAATACAGAAAAAGGAACGCGAACTGTTATACGATTATTTTGAGAATTTAAATTTTCCATATCAAAACCTGTTTGTTTTTTAACCTAAAACAATCACTATATAGCACCATATAGCACTACATAGTGCTATGTATGCACTATACAGCATTTTTGATAAGAAAATCTTTATTTTTCAATGAGCACTGTATATCATCTAAAAAGATGCTATTCAGCACACAAAATTCACGCCTATTTTCTGGTCGAAAACTCACAAATCATTGATTTATAAAGAAAAAAGGCAATTTTTAAATTTGCGTTAGGTGTGTAATTACTTCATCTTTTGGTCTATTTTTAGGTTAAATTTCTGTTGTTTTTTTAAGAGATTTTTATGCGTTTTTATTCTCCCGAATTAAAGGCGATCACTATGCCGAATGAAAAAAAATGCTCATAAAAAAATTAAATAGGAGAGAGGGAAAAATGAATGAGGTTTTAGCCATTATTTTTTATAACTTGGCGATTATTTTTGTTTTACTTTTAGGGTTGGGATTATTCATAAAATACCAACACAAAAAACGTGCCGATGCCCTTTTAGAAAATATGAAAAAAGCCCATTCAACGTTTGCGGTTGATCGTAAATCACAAGCAGCCTTTGAAAAACGTGTAAAAGAATGGGAAAGAAAACACCCTATTCACGCTATAAAGCAACGGATTAAAAAACGCATTGAATGGTTGCTGCCATAGCAATGCGTTTTTCTGATAAACTACACGCATCTAAACACAGGAGGTTCTATGCAAATAGCCTTACCCAATACCCCAACCTTTGAGAAAAAAGAGTCTTTCTATACGGATGATGAGCTGTATTTACTACATCAATTAGAAAATGACTTAGTGAAAAGTAAATCGCATGATGACGTGATGGAAAACTTGAGACAGGTACTTAAACTCGATGAAGTTTGATTATTCGATTAGATGGTACTACTTGGCAGAAGAAAAACTGCTTACTCAAGCAAAATACATCCTAAAACAGTCTCAAAACGCCGTCATAGCGGAAAACTTCTATGATGCTATCAAAAGTGAGGTTGATAAACTTTCTTTCACAGCGGACGTTTACCGGTTTAGAAAGAAAAAGGAAATCCCTATTCTGAACGGGAAATACCTTGTTAAATTCCTTATCAGCGCTCACACCGTCTATATTGTCGACTTCAAATCAGCAAAACAGCAACACTATTAAAAATCCGTTAACGCATTGGCACTTGCTGGCAATGTGTTGACGGATTCAGCAAGCCACTTGTGGCGCGCTAGCAATATTCCCATGAGGAAGTCCTTCCTCTCTTCATAGACAACTCAATCCTTTAAACTCCTTTAAAAGCGTTACCCTGTATCTGCCGATACAATTCATTCACACATAACGAAAGCATAGGAGATTAAACGTGATTGTTTTTGTGCTACAAGTCATTTCATTGGTGTTACAAATCGTGAAAATTATCGTAGAAATTTTGATTAAATTGGGCGTATTGAAAGGGTGATCGGGTTGCATAACTAGCCATTTTTAGCGGCTAGTTATGTTTAACATAATCGCACTTTATGCGTTAACTATGCAATATTCTACCGCCCTACGCTATCGCTTCGGTTGCTGAACCCTTTGCAAAACAATCAAATGAATTGCTTGTTTCACAAAGGGTTTTATTTTGATAAAAAATAAAAAAAATAGGGCTGAAAGCCCCAAAAAGAGCCTTTAGGCTCTATTTTTT
>ERZ651108.1049-NODE-1049-length-12642-cov-15.064749_pt1 | contig 12642 bp, 12 predicted proteins | sample MGYA00512173_ERZ651108 | MGnify/ENA metagenome assembly ERZ651108 | reverse complement strand
GGGAGTTTAGCTCAGCTGGGAGAGCATCTGCCTTACAAGCAGAGGGTCAGCGGTTCGATCCCGTTAACTCCCATTTAAGCGGGTGTAGTTTAGTGGTAAAACTACAGCCTTCCAAGCTGTTGTCGCGAGTTCGATTCTCGTCACCCGCTTTGAACTTTGTTCAAATACCAAGTTTTTAACTTGGGCGCGTAGCTCAGGTGGTTAGAGCGCACGCCTGATAAGCGTGAGGTCGGTGGTTCGAGTCCACTCGTGCCCATTAATAGGAGAATTACTCAAGAGGCTGAAGAGGACGGTTTGCTAAATCGTTAGGTCGGGTAACTGGCGCAAGGGTTCGAATCCCTTATTCTCCGTTTTATTGAGAGTTTATAACTCTTTTTTTGTATTTTTAAGAATAGTAGAATAAAAACTTCAGATTTGTAAAACTTAATTGGATTACTTATCTGAAGTTTTTTTGCGCTCTTTGTCAACTGTAGTGGGTTGATATAATAGTCTTAGACCTTGATTTTTCAAGGTCTTTTTTGAATTTGGTCAATTTTTGGTCAACTTTTTTATAAAAAAATTATTGACTTAAAAACTCTCTAACACGTTTATTTTCTGATTCTTCTTTTTCCTTGATTAAATGACCATATGTTTTGGTTATTTGTGTAATATCTTTGTGTCCCATGTTTGAAGCTATAACCCAAATATCAATCCCATAACCTAACATAACACTTGCATACGTGTGCCTAATGCCAGTTGCTGATAAATCCATTGGATTGAGTTTTAACTTTTTGAGATGCTCTCTTAAACGCTTATTCACTTCGTGATTTGAAGGAACAACATTATACAAATCGAAAAAGATATGATTTTCTTTATTTTTAATATTTGTTTGTTCAATATCTCTACTTTGAATCTTTTTTAATTGATTCAAAACATTCAATGTTTCTGAATCTACTGGTATAGTTCTGATTGATGTTTCTGTTTTTGGTGGTCGCCATTCTGTCTTTCGAGGATCATAGCGCCTGTATGTTTTTACTTCCTGAGTTTCATTCAAAACGCAATCCCATGTTAAGCCTAGCACCTCACCGAAACGCAAGCCAGTTTTTAATTGAGTAAAGAGAAGATAGTCAATAATATTAAACTTCTGTTCGATATTATGTTTTAACTCTTTCAATAATTTATGATAATCAGCTGAACTCTTGATAGCTTTTTCTTTTTTTATCTTTCGACTTGCTTGCCCTGTAATAACCACACCATCTGTAAAATCAATGATTGATAATTTATCTTTTTTTGCAAAGTGAATGACTTTTCTAATCTCTGCATTTAGACGTCGAACTGTATCTTTTCCAACTCTCATTGAGTATTCGTTGATAAATTCTTGATACTCACTAAAATTAATTTTAGTAGCGGATTTATCTTTGAAATAATCTAAAATGAGTCTACCTCTATGTTTATGATGGGCAATTGTCCCTTGACTTTTATTTAAAGGAACTATTTGCAGATTATACCATTTCTGCCACAATTGATAGAGAGAAATATTTGAATCAATTACATTACCGTTTAACAACTCTAATTCAATTTTGCTTGCTTCCAATATTGCTTCTTTTTTCGTTTGAAATCCTGAAGCTGAAGCAACTACAACTTTTTCTTTATTAAAAATTCTATAATCCCAAGTTTTCTTTTTACCTCTTTGTCTATATGAAATTGCCATATGATTATCCTTTCTTTTAAAACAGATAACCAAGACATTCGTCTTGGCTATTATATCATGTTTCTTTCAATAACTCTGAGAAATGCTGTTCAAAAAATTCTCTGGTCTTAGAGGCAAGAAAAATATATTTTCCGCCCTGATTTTGTGGATACTTGACAAAACCATCTTTATTTTTTTCAATATCAATTTTTGAACGAATATCAGAGCGATAGAGAACATTTTCCAAAAGCCAAGGTCGAGATACTGAAACCATCTCCAAAACATCGTTTAGAGTCATATATTGACCAGCAGACGCTTTCTTCTTCAGATTAAGATACTCTTCCTTTTCTACAATGATATGTGATTTAGGAAGATTTACTTCCAAATTTTCTATTTTAATTGAAATTTTATCTGTCATATGAATTTTTCTCTTTCTATGATAAAATAGAAGCAGAAATAGTGTTTATTATTTCTACTATTTTGAGTTATCGCTAGCCTCGCTTTGGTCGGTTGGGTTTGTAGCGATAACTTTTCTTTTACTATCAATATTTTTTTCTTTCTTAATTCTTTCTAATATTTCTGAAGCAATTTTTCTAAATTCTTCTTCATTTTCTACACTTTTTAGTGAATATGTCTGTAATTTTTCAAATGCTTGTTTCGCTTTTTCTTTTAAATCACGAGTTGCTGTGTAATTCCATAATTCAATTTTGATAACCTTATTCTTTTCATCGTGAACCATTTTGATTACAAATCTAATTCTTCGCATTAATTGATGATATTCTTTATTTTTCTTTCCAAACCAAGAATCACACCAATCCCAATAAGTGTCTGAATTTGTGATAATTGTTAAATCATTGATGATATACGCATCTTTAAACCGTGAACTTAACTGTGTAGCTGAATCTGGTTCTAATACTTGAAACAGTTCTCTAAAAGTCATACCACAACTTGCATCTAATTCATTGATTACAATTGTTTTTTCTCCTTTATAACCTGAACCCAAATCAAATCTTTTTTTGTTAATTGAAGGAGTATGAGCTCCTAACCTATCATGTTCTTCTGCAAGTAAGCGTGCTAGATATGATTTTCCTGTTCCCCCTTCAGCTTGAATATAAATACCTTTATGATTCCGTTCCCCTTTGCTCATACGAATAAACTCCTTTTGAATAAATTCTTGTCTGTTTTCCTCAAATTGTCTTTTATTTGAATTCCACGCTTTTTGTGCTATACGTTGAGTAAATTGCTCAAACAATTGTTGTTTTGCTTCCATTATAAGTAGCCCTTCCTCTGAGATTTGATAACTTAACTCCAAACAATATTCATCGATTTCTAAACCGTTGTCAGCCTTTTCTTTGCTGTGATTTTTGATTTTTCCCATGATATCATCAATATAGTTTGCATTTTCTGATGAAATGACGTCTTTGACTTCGTAGGGAAATTTGTGTTCTTCCATATTACGTTCATTGCGATGTGTAAGATATCTGCATGTTTTAATTGAACTACGAACAAATTCTAAATTTTGTTCTCTTGAAATTGATAAAGCCTTATAAACAGATGAATAAGTATGAGCATGCTTGAAATCAATATAAAAATGTGCATGTAGTGGTTTTGAACTTCCGTCATCTTTTAAATCTTTGTCGTGAAAAATAATATGATACCTATCTTCTTCATTTTTACAATAGTCTTTAATTCGTTGAATAACTGAATCACGAAAATCTTTTTCAGTTAATTCTGAATTTGCATTATGTTCATATTCAAATGAAATTTGACCAAAAAATTTTCGTTTTCTATCATTTTGATTAATTTTCATAAAAATCCTTTCTGTTTTTGACACAAAATAGAGAGTGTGTGTTGATTTTGAGTTGTTGTGATATGGTTTGGATGTGGATGCACAGACGGAGAAAAAACGTGCATCCACATTCAAACAAACATCATAGTTACTTGACACATCACAACATAAAATTCTTCTTCATTAGACATGGATTGTTTAAATATTTTGGTGCTGGTGTACTTGCTTACCTTCAGTAGCAGTACACCGCACCTTTATCTTTTTCTAAATGCTGTTGAGCTAAATGTCCTACTATTTTCTAGTCTAATGAAATCATTAAATAAATAACTACTATCTAACTGATTTAATTCTCTTTTTGCTTGTGCCAATAATTCTTCCATAATATTATAACTTTCACAGTTAGGTGGAAAAGTCCATTTTGCAACAGCTTTTTCTTCATAGTAAACAACAGTCAATGTTAACAGTGAACGATTCGCTTTTCTGATAATTTCTTGTTTTGAATTTCTGTAACGAGTAGATTCTTCTAAACTTGGTTCTACATTTATCTGTCTACAAAATCGTCTCATTTGCCATGTCGCGACGTATGATTTGATGCTGTTTCTGAAATAGTCGAATCCCGCATTACGAGACGCAAAATCTATAATAATTATAAAGAACAAGATAGAAAATGCACTCACTATAATTAAACGCAATATCCAAATAAACACTACAAAATAATAAAACGATTCTAAATTCATTTGAAAAAATAAAAATAGACTTAGACGCTCCAAAATGAAAGATACAATCCAAATAAAGACTGTAAAATTAATTACATTATATTTATTGAAAAAATTTCTCATGTACTTTTTTCCTTTCTAATCGCATAGGTTGGGGTTAAAAGTGGCATAATATGCGTCCGATGTTCACTATCTGTAAACTTAACAATACCTGTGCCGATACCAGAGGGGACTACAATATTATCGACATTGATGTTGGGCAACAAAAATTGACAAGTATTCGCATTTATTTCACCTAAAATAAATATACAGTTGATTTGTTCACGTACTGCTGTATTACCTCCAAAAGCCGTAGCATCAAAGCGTTGACTTAATAAAATTAGACTAATATTTGTTTGCCTACCCAGTAAAGCAATTGTCCCTAACAATTGAGAAAATGCTTCACGTGCTTGTTTTGAACTCCCCTGCACTAATGCCAATAGCTCATCAATAACAATATAAATTCGTTCGAACTTAGTATCTGGTTTTGTTAATAATATCTCTTGACGTTGATACAGTTTAGTAATAACTTTTGCTAGTAATGCATTACATTCTGATATAAAACTATTCAAGTTTGAGCCTTTAGTTGGAGAGAACACTTCTAAATTTAACTCTTTAGCTAATAAATAGATATCTGACAATTTAGGGTCAATACAGATGATTTGATTCGTAATAGATTTTAAACAATAAATGAGATATTGAACAAAATGTGTTTTCCCCTGACCACTCGATCCACTTATGGCAACGTGGACTACTTTTGTCATGTCAATTCCAACGTTGTTTTCCATTATAGGAATATATTTTTCTGATACCTTTTCTTTAATAAAAGTTTGTACATTACTTATCTTTAGACGAGTTGGGACACCATCTAACCATGGAAAGAAGAAAGCCCGAGCCATGTTTGGATTTCTCGTGTCATAAGGGACGAAGTAAGCATTGTTTTGGGGGAGGAGAGTTTTATAGGGGTAAAGTACACCAGCGAGAATTGCAAAAATGTCAAAGTAGAGTTTCTTGCTTAAAGAATAACTGACAGGGAGATTTGGGACGTAAAAAACGCCAGAATCATTGCTTGCGACCTTAATATCAAATGAATTTAAATAAGATGATTCATCATTAATATTGAGAGCGTTATTCAAATTTCTTAGAATGAATTGTTCTAATTCAAATTTGTTTTTACCAAATTCAGCCACACCAGCAGAAGTTGATGATGTGGCTTGACTTTGGCTTTTATTCATTGAAAAAGCCATATGTTACTTTCCTTTCTTAATACCTTTTGCACGAAAATAAATCTTACGATTCATGTCAATTGCTTCTAAATGTTCAAACTCGATAGAATCACCAATTTTATAAGCAGATAAATCAATATCATAATCTGCAGGGAGTTTGATTTTGAAAGGATTATGAGTTTCAGTTGCGACCCAAACTTGTTTTCCTGTTACTTCGTCAGTTGGTTTGTTATCCTCAAATTTGACTTGGGTTTCAGCTTTAAGACCAACCAGAATGATTTGTTCATTACCAATAGCAGCTTCAGCGTTTGCTATTGAGTAAGAAGAAAAATGTTTGTAAAATGCCATAATTGGACTCCTTTATAAAAAAGTATTTTAAAGTTTTGCTACAAGAGCATTAACTTCATGAGTCTATTCTAACAATAATTTTTTCTAAAATCTATAAAATGTATATTTTAAATTTGACTTTTAGAGAATAACGATATACAATAGATATGTACAAAGTACAAATATTCTTTTGGAGGACCAAAAAATGTCTACTTTAAAACTAAAAAGATTATCTGAATTTATTAATGATATGATACAAAAGTATCAAATCGAGGAAACAAAAAATATTAAAAAAAGTTTACGTATAAAATTTGTTAGAGAATTGGAAGTAATGGGAGAGTGGGATAAGGCTAAATATAAAACTTTTGAAAGAAGCAGAACTAAAGTATTCACTTATGAGATTCTTGATAGACTAGAGAAGCGTTGTGAAGCTTACTTAGTTAAGAAGAGCGGATATGATTTTGATAAGTTCAAAGATTATAAAAGCAACATAAACAGTGAAAACTATTTTGAAGAACTAGCAGAAGATGATCTAAAGGATATGCATGAAAGAGCTGTTTTTAGGTCATGGGCTGGTTCTATTTCAAAAGAGGAGATTCGAGATGTTATGCTAACAGCTTTATTTGAAAAATTTTTTACTCCTATTGATATCGAACAATGGCAAAATGATAGTGATATTTTAACAATTGTTGATGTTAATGATGATAGAGAATCTAGTTTTGAATATTACAGAGCGAAGGAGCGTTATTCATCTCATAATAAATCTGCGTATTATAAGGAAAGAAAATTAAATGAATAAAAAATAAACCGCTAAGATTTTTTTCTTAGCGGTTGTTTTTAACTGTTTTTATAAGTAATTGGAAGGCTTCTATCAGCTGTTCTTGGCTCGTTTGTGGAAGTTGAGTTAATTGGTCAGCTAATAACTCTAGATGTGGGTTCTTTGGGGTTATACGGCTTTCAAATAGCTCTGATGGTGTGATATTAAGAGCTGTGATAATCTTTTCGAGTGTATCAATCTTTATATTTGACCCTTTGGTTTCAAGGTTGGAAATATAATCTATGCCCACACCAGCTTTTTCACTGAGATTTTGCTGACTTAAATTTTTTTCTTTACGTATGGTTCGTATTCGTTGTCCGATATACTTTTGTAAATGAATTGATTTCATAAGCTACCTCGTTTCAATACCATGATACAAGGAAGCCAACTGTAAAATAACCCACATACAAACAAAATTTTGTTAAAATATTGTCTGTAAGCTAAAAATGTGTTAAAATAGTGCTATAAAATATATAAAATTGCATGATATACTACATATATCATGCTTTGACTTAATAGTCAAACCAATCCTATCAGCTCTTACAAGGAGAAAATGATGAAGAAACTGAAAACCTTAACAACTTCAACAGCGATTGCTCTTGCATCTGTTGGTGGAACTGCATTTGCTCAAGAAGCTCAAGCGACTCCAGTACCTTCTAACACTGCTGTCAATGAACCAGCTCTTGTTACTAAACCACAAGTGAAACCACTTGAAAAGAGTGAAGTTCCTGCACCATCTACAGTGAAGCCAGCACTTGACGCACAAAAAGCTGTAGTAAAAGAAGCTGAAACTAAAGTTGCCACTGCTGAAGCTGATGTGAAAGCAAAAGAAGCCACTGTCGCTTCTGCTGAGAAAGAAGTAGCTACAGCTACTCAAGCTGTCAAGGATGCACAAGCAACTACTGCTCAAGCATCATCTGAAAAAGTTACTCAAGTCAAAGAAGCTCAAGCTAAGAATGTTGAAGCTCAGACTGCTAACCAAAAAGCAACCGAAGCTACAAATGAACAAATCAAAGCTGAAAGCAATGCTCTTGCAAAAGAACAATCAGACGTGGCAACTGCTCAAGCTAATCTTGACCAAGCTACTAAAGATGTCCAAACTGCTGAACAAGCCGTTGCAAGCGCACAATCTGCTCTCGACGGTACTGGACTTGCGTCTGCTCAAAAAGATTTGACACAAGCTCAAAATGACGTTAAAGACGCAACAAAAGCCGTTGCAGACGCAAAAACTGCAAAAGAAAACGCATCTAAAGCAGATGCGAACCGCGCCCAAGCTATTAAATCAGCTGAAACAGACGTTAATACTAAAAATGACGCTGTCAAATTGGCTAAAGACAAACTTGCTTCAGCCACCGAACATGCAACTAATGTTGAAAACAAATTGCAATCAGCTCAAGCTGAATTGAAATCTGCTCAAGATAAATTGGCAAATACAAATACTGGTACTGATACAGTAACAATCGCCGACTTGACTCAGTTCAAGAAAGATAAAGCCGAAGGCGACTCAGACTTCATGACTGACTCTGGCGCTACAGTTATTGAAAACTCTTCAACAAAAATCAGTGAAGCTGATAAAAACAAAATTGTTGAATTAGACAATTTGACTGATGAGCAACAAAAAGAAATCAGCTTATACGCTTCAAAAGTATTGACTGAAATCCACAAACAATTTGGATTGAACGAAGTCACTGTAACAGACTCTGACCTTCGTATCGCTCGTGAACAAGCTAGAAAATATGTCGAACGTGGAATTGCAGTAAACAAAGCTGGACACATCAGTGGTGCTTACCATGGTGAAAACGTGTCACTTGCAAATGAAACAAAATCTATGACCATGTACGAACTTAAACAAAAAGTATATGATGCAATCATGGGACAAACATTTGCTGATGCACCATCTAAGTGGGGACACTCACGTAACAACTTTGTGAACAACACTATTGGAATTGCAACAGCTAACGTTGACGGACGTTTACACATCATTTCAACTCTTGATTTAGCTGGCGGAAACGTCATTAAAGCTGAAAACGACACAGTATCTCTCGAAAAAGCTGTAGAAACTGCAAAATCAAATCTTGAGCAAGCTACTACTGCATCAGAAAATGCTAAAAATGCTTTAACAAAAGCTTCAACTGATTATGCAAGCGCACTCAGCTTGAAAACTGAAGCTGAAAAAGTCCTCGCTGACGCAATGGCTACACCACTTCAAGCTCAAGTCGCTGAAAACAACCTACGTTTGGCAGAAATTGCTCTTGAAAATGCTAAAACTCGTGAAGCTAAAGCAAGTGAAGCAGTCGCTAACTTCTCAGCAAGTCTAGCTGACAAGAAAACTACTCTTGTAGAAGCTCAAACAGAACTTGAAGGAGCTAAAGCTGTTCAAACAACTGCGTCACAAGCTCTTGCAGATGCTTCAGCTAAACTAAAAGCTCAAGAAGATAAAGTAAACACTTTGAACAAACAAAGTGCTAAACTTCTTGAAGAAAAAGATACTCTTGTCAAAGAAGCTAAGAAATTGGCTGAACAATTGCAAGAATATTTGGACGCACCTGCTAAACTAGCAACTGCTCAAGATATGAAAGCAAAAGCTGAAGCTAAACTTGAAAAAGCAAAAGCTGAACTCAAGACTGCACAGTCTGCTCTTGAAAACTTGTTGTCTGCATACCGTACAGAACACGCTAAGTTGGTAGATTTGCAAACAGAATATGAAGCACTCGTTGACCTTGCAGAAAAAGCTCAAGGAAATGTTGTTGCAACACTTCCTGACGGAACAGTAATCGCTGTCCCTAAAGTAGCTCCAACTGCTGAAGCACTTCCTGAAGTAAACATTGAAGAACTTGCTAAAGAAGATGCAAAAGATAGTAATGTTAAAACACTTTCTAACAGAACAATCGTAGCTGTTCCTAAAGTTGCACCAATTACTGAACGTCCTGAAGTCAATATTGACGAATTGCAAAAAGCTCTTGCATCAGGTAAAGAAGTTACTTTGGATGCTCAAGGAAATGTTGTTGTGAAGGAAAAACGTGAAACATATTCAGCGCCTGCTGTTAAGGTAGTAGAAAACGAAAAAATGACTTACTCACGAGTAGAAAAATCAAAAACTTTACCAAGTACAGGAGAAAATTCAAGTGTTGCAATGTTGGTACTCGGTGCAATTCTTGGAACATTTGGAATTGTAACAGTACGCAGAAAAAATTAGAATAATAAAAAATCTTCCTATTATATAGGAAGATTTTTTGGATTCTCAAAACTAGTTGAAAAGACTCCGCTATTTAAACAATTTTTGAGAATGAATATATAAGGATATTCAGAACCTTAGTTGGTCAACCTTTGGTCAACTTTCAAATTTTCAATATACCTTAGATGGTGACGATGTCTTGGTATATCTGACACTCACTTACACATATTCTAACTTATTTTAACTAAGATAAAACTGTAGTGGGTTGAAGAAAAGCTAAAATCTTTATATATTGTCGATTTTATGGGCTCTTTGTCAACTGTAGTGGGTTGAAGAAAAGCTAATATCTAGAAAGGACAAATTTCGTCCTTTCTTTTTTGATATTCAGAGCGATAAAAATCCGTTTTTTGAAGTTTTCAAAGTTCCGAAAACCAAAGGCATTACGCTTGATAAGTTTAATAAGATTATTCGTTGCTTCCAATTTGGCGTTGGAATAGTGTAACTGAAGGGCATTGACGATTTTCTTTTTGTCCTTTAGAAAGGTTTTAAAGATAGTCTGAAAAAGGAGATGAATCTGCTTTAGATTGTCTTCAATGAGACCAAAGAATTTCTCCGGTTTCTTATTCTGAAAGTGAAAAAGCAGGAGCTGATAGAGATGATAGTGGTGTTTCAAGCCTTCGGAATAGCTCAAAATTTTGTCTAGGATTTCTTTATTGGTTAAGTGCATACGAAAAGTAGGGCGATAAAATCTCTTATCACTGAGTTTACGACTATCCTGTTGGATGAGTTTCCAGTAGCGCTTGATGGTTCTATATTCATGAGATTTTCGGTCAAAGTAATTCATGATTTGCACACGAACACGACTCATAGCACGGCTTAGATGTTGTACAATGTGGAAACGATCAAGGACAATTTTAGCAGAAGAAAAGAGTTTCTTAGCGATATCGTAGTAGGGGCTAAACATATCCATTGTAATGACTTTCACTCCATTTCGGACCTGTCTGGAATACCTCAGAAAGTGATTGCGAACAGTCACTTGAGTCCGTCCGTCTAAGATAGCTAGGATCCTATTTGAATTAGAATCTTGTGCAATGAAGCTCAGCGATGATTTCCTTTTTGGGGGTCCATATTGATAATATCTACAATCTTGGTATTAGGATTTTTAATGTCTAGTAGGTTTGTGATAAAATGTAATTGTTCCATAAGATTTTTTCTAATGATGATTTGGCCGCTTTTCATTATAGATCTCTGGGGACTTTTTTTCTACAACAAAAGAGGCCTCATAATCTCCATAGTGGTTTTGCTCATTACAGAATTATAAAGATCTATTATCTATGCTGTTTCAGTAACTTTCATACTAGAAAAAATCATAAATAGACTAGACTTAGTGGTATACTAGAGTTAGGGACTTTAAGTGGCTGGGGGATAATTGAGATGAAAAATGGAGTAAAATTTTATAGTATTTTTTATAGATTTATACTATTTATATTTGTAGTGATTCTAACTGGGATTTCGATGATCTTAGATACAACAGAAGCTCAAATTCGCTTTTTAAATCTATCCTTGATTGTTGGGCAAGAGGAGTTGAAGATTGTTACAGTTGTAGTTTTGCTCCTTACTTTTCTTCTATCCTTCTTGCTTAAATGGAAATGTTCAATTCATAAAAAAGGGATTTATCTAAGAAAAATTGATTTATTTGTGGCTTGGGATGAGATTAGAGGTCTTAGCCATGTCTGGATCAATGAATATCATCGTGGACCTCATGGTTTCCTGTTCTATAATCGTAAGACGCTGGTTATTTATAGGAAAAATTACCAGCCGATTTGCCTTTATAATATTTCATTATTGGCCTTATATGTGGCTAAATGTTATCATCCAAAATTGAAAACCAATATAGTCTTAGCAACGTTGGCAAGTCTCTTCAATATGGCTTTAAATGCATGCTTCTTGTACGAGATGTTTAGTAAAAATTTGGTGAATATAAAAGCTGAAGTCTTTATGTTTTGGCTGCTTTTATATGCTGTTAAAGTTTTTGCGCTGCCATTGATTATGCTTGAATATGAGAATCACTGCTATGGAGCTTCTTTGGTACATAGCACGGCATATAAAAAGAATGCCTCAAAAGCTATCCACCTGTAAATTGTTGATAGGAAGCTAGCTATTTATATATCTGTTACTTTCTACATTCAAACAGCACTATATGCTTGCTAGATGTGATTCTAGACATCATATAGTGCTGTTTGTTAAGTCCAGCTAGTGAGTGAGATTTCACCACTATTGAGCCAGATTTCTGTCTGGTCATCAAGCTGAATAAGGAGTTGTCCTTTGTCGGAGATGTCCTTGGCGACTCCTTTTTTTTTAGTCTGATCTTGGATAAAACTGACCTCTCTTCCTAGAACAAGAGAGTGTTCTTTATAAAGGTAGAGTAGTTCTTCGGGTGCTGTTTGGTAGAAACAACGCCAAATTTCTGAGATTAGTTCGTTTCGTGTGATAGGTGCAGGTGGCATAAATAGGCTACCTGCTTTTTCTTTTAGTTCTTCTGGGAAGTCTTCTATAGAAAAATTTATACCAAGTCCGATAATGACATCTGTAACCAAGCCTGTCTCAACTGATGTCATTGCTTCGGTGAGGATACCTGCTATCTTTTTATTTTTTAAGTAGATATCATTTACCCATTTGATATCTACTTCTATCATAGTTAGATTTTTAATGGCTTTGTAGACTGCAGCAGCTACAAGGAGAGTATAGGAAGGGAGTTTTTCATAGGGAAGATTGGGTTGAATATGCAGGGACATATAGATCCCGCCCTGAGATGGAGAATAGTAGGGACGCTGAAAGCGGCCACGACCTGCTGTTTGACAGGTTGAAAGATAGAGTGTATTTC
>ERZ651108.1042-NODE-1042-length-12678-cov-4.164937_pt1 | contig 12678 bp, 10 predicted proteins | sample MGYA00512173_ERZ651108 | MGnify/ENA metagenome assembly ERZ651108 | reverse complement strand
ATTGTACCGCACTTTTAGCGCAAACGTTTGCTTTTTTTTCATTTCAATAAGAGTTTTTTCTTAAACTATATGATTTAAGAATAAATACATCCATTGTTCTCATAAACGACAGTTTAAGTTGTTTAGCTATTCAACCTGATACTAATTTTACATAAATTTACATTTAACTATATTGAAAACAAAAGCAATAATTCTATAATCTCAAAAATTTTTTTACTTTTATATAACCGAACCAACCGTGCAATTCAGCAATATAAACTATTATAAAACTTGCTGAAGAGGACAAAACAAATGACAAGTAAACATGAAAAGCTGGCCGAGCGTTTAGCTTCAATTCTTATTGAGCTAAATACGTACGGTATGGTTGATATTAAGGCGCTCGTCGATCGCTTTAATATTGGGGAGCGTACTTTACAAAAAGACCTTAATGAACGTCTTGCTTTCCTTAATTGGGAAAAGTCAGGACCGCGCTACTACTCTCTTAACCGAAATCAACTCGGTATTTTCAATCAAGATGATATTAATCGCTTTGCTCGTTTTGCTAGCATACAAGATTTATTTCCGAAATTAGATCGTGAATTTTTTCAAAATAGTTTAAATGAAAGCATTAAAGTCAATGGTTTGCAATATGAATCTATCTACCATAGACAAATTGAATTCAAACAACTACAACAAGCCATTAAAAATCATCAAATCATTTCTTTTCATTATAGGAAATATAATCAAGAAACCAGCCAAAGAATCGTTGAACCTTACCTGCTAGTTAATAGAAATGGAATCTGGTATCTCATTGCTTTAGAAAATGGTAAAGAAAAAACTTTTTGCTTCAATCAAATCAGTTTTTTAAACATAACAAAGCAAATCTTTACACCTAATGAAAATTTGCTTGCTGAAATCAAGAAAAGCGACAGCATTTCTCATGGTAATCAATTAGATGAAGTTATTATTAAAGTAAATGCCCAAGTCGCTCGCTATTTCTCTCAGCGCGTCTTATTACCCAATCAAGAAATTATTCGACACATTGAAAATGGTGAGCTCCTTATCTCCTGTAAAAATATTCATGAAATGGAGATTATTCCCACAGTGCAATACTGGCTCCCTCATTTAGTGATAATCAGTCCCACTAATCTACAAGAAAAAATGATTGATAAATTAAAAGCATACATAAGTGCGGTCAGAATCTAAGGAGATTTTTTATGAAAGCTTATATGAAGAAAAAAATAACGCTAAAAGAATTCAAAAATCGTCAAGAAAAAATGAGTAGAGATTTAGGACAACTCTTTTCTCGTAAAGAGCAAAAAGAAATGAAAAAAGAGATGATAAAACTCAAACGAAAAAATAAATTCATCGAGAAAAACTGCATGATTTCAGCTGCCAAATTGAGAAAAATGATAGAAAAAGTAAAAAAACCTGATTTAGATAATGAAATTAGCATTTTCTAGAATAAATCAAGACTTAAAAGTCTATCGAAAAAAAACAATAAAACAGGCATTTAGTTATGATTTCACCATATATTATCCAAGCTACCATATCATCTACTTTCGATAAATTAAAGGAAGATGAAAATAAAAATTTATTTGAAATAATAGTGGTAGCAACAATGAGTGCAGGTAAATCTACCGTAATTAATGCGCTTATTGGACAGGAGCTGTTGCATTCTGCTAATGAAGCAACCACAGCAACGATTACTCGTATTCACGATAAGGACGGATTACCTTTCTTTTCTGGTTGTGCCTATGGATATCAATCTGAACTGCTTAAAGAAAGCAATCGGATTGATGCACAAACATTAAAGGAGTGGAATGCTGATCCTAGTATTAAAACGATTGATTTAATGGGGGATATTGCTGCTATTAAGAATGACAATGCTGAATTAGTGATTTATGACACGCCCGGTCCTAATAATAGCCAAAATAATAGTCATAAAGCACTTACAGAAGAAATTCTTGAAGATGGTAATTATGGCCTCGTTATTTTTGTACTAAATAGCTCAAATTTAGGTACGAACGATGAGAATGATTTACTTCACCTTGTACAAAATGCCCTAAAAAATTCACCTAATAAAAAAGTTGTTTTCTTATTGAATAAAAAAGAAGTACTTGAAAATTTTGAAGAAACAATAATTCGGGTAAAAGAAAACCTTACCAACATTGGATTTAAAGAGCCCTTAATTTTCCCTATATCAGCTTATTCTGCCTTATTGCTCCATAAGAAAATCAATCATCAAGAATTAGATGAAGATGAAATGATCGATTTAGAACTACTAATTAAAAAAGGGAAACGAGCATTTAAAGAACAATATCTAACTGAAACAGAATTTAATGCGTTATTGCTAGAGAATACAGGTATCAATGCATTTTATCATTATTTACAACAATTAATTTCATCTAACCATCGTCGAGGTCAACGTATGCAACAAGAAGTTAAATTTACACATAATCCATTTAAAAATGAAACTAGCTTTTCATTAAATGGTGAAACTATTACACATGGAAAATATAAAACCTTTGCAACACAACGTTTGCAAATGTGGATCAGTCAGTTTTTTCAAACCGTAGAGAATACATTACAAACAAAAGAATTTTTTGTTGATTTTACGGGCGTGCCTTCAGATTGTGCAGATGTAGAAGAGGCGATTCAACAAGCGAATGCAGCTGGATTTAATATTACCTATCAATTTACTCAAATCAGAAGCCAAAATGAACGAATGGCGGAGCTTGAAGAATTGGTTAACGAAATTCGAGAAAATCCTATTTTGAATCCAATTATGTCTGAATCACAATGGAATGATGTAATGGATAAGTACTTTGATGCGTGGGTTATTGCAACTATGTCATCGGGTAAATCGACCTTTATCAATGCTTTATTAGGTTCCGCAGTGTTGCCTGCCTTTCAAGAAGATACAACAGCAAGTATCACAAAAATTATTGATAATAAAAAATTTCCTCAAGGGGAATTTTCTGCTAGCCGTTTAAATAAAGAGGAAAACTACCTTGATAAAGATTGTACTTTAAATTTATTAACGCCTGAACAAGCGGATAAGTCTCGAGCATTTTTAGCAGAATGGAATGCTGATATTAAAAATCAGGAAAAACCAGAAAATGAAAGAACTTATTTGATTGAACTAAAAGGCAATATTACGGGTATTCAGCAGCGTGATGATGTACAGCTCCGTATTACTGATACACCAGGATCAAATACAGATAAATCAAATGTTTCCCAACATGCTTTAACTTCACGAAAAATGTTACGAGATGATCAGCGTAATCCATTAGTGCTTTATGTACTACGTGGTGATAATTTATGCGTGAACGATGATAATACCTTCCTTTCAGATATGAGCAATATTATGAAAGAAAAAGGAAAATTAGCTCAAGATCGCTTTATGTTCCTTGTTAATAAAATGGATGTTTTCTTCAAAAAAGGTGAAAGTATCGAAGAAACTTTAAAACGAGTAAGAGATTATTTAGCTAGCTTTGGTATTGAAAATCCTAATGTTTTCCCAATTTGCTCACGTTTTGCCTTAGCATTAAAAAATCAACAATTAAGTTCATCTCTTTTAGATGAAGATGATGAAGATGAAATTATAGAACTAAGCAGTAAAATTAGCCGTGAAGGTCGTGATCTTAACCAATATATGCGTTTAAGTGAAAATGTAAAAAATAGATTAACAGAAAAACAACTTTCACCAGCATTTTATCGCACAGGAATTCCTGCGGTTGAATTAGTGATTGATGAATATATTAGTAAATACCATATTATTTATCGAATTGAACGAATTCAAGAGGTAATAACTGATTTACTAAGAAGGGCTTATAACTCAGAGGATTATAAAGCTGCTTTAAATAAGATTAGAGGTCAAGAAGAAGAACTTAAGAAGGCAATTGAATATTTAAACAACTCTGAAGAAAAAGGGCATTTAACTCAAAATTATATCAATAGTCTGAAAACAAGAGAAATTGCAATTCCTACACATATTTCAGATGCCTTTAATGCAGAACTTCTAGAATTAGAAAGACAATTTAATGGATGGGATAATGAATTTAGGGATCAAAGAGTTACTAAATCTGAAGCTGAAAATCAATTACTCGGTGTTAGACATCAAATTAAAAAACTAAGTGAAGATATTGTATTAAATCTTAATGATAGAGTGGAGCAAGCGCAAAAGGAAATGATTAAGAACTTAAGTGAAGAATATAAAGAACATATTGCTAAATTCTTTGAAAATGTACCTAATTTAGAACTTGATGTAATTAAAGGTTTTGAGCATCATTTAAAAGATTTAGATATTCAATTGGTGATTAAACCTGAATATATGAAAACAAAAAATAAAGTTGTATCTCGTGAAAAATCGGGTATTTTTGCTGGCGTTGCAAGGCTCTTTGGATTCGGTGGATACGAAAATGTTACTATTAAAGAAACGGTTGTCGATCTTGAAGCATTGTGGAAACAACATAAACCTGTATTACTTAGTCAAATTAGCCAAGTGATTCCTGAAGCGGTAAGTTCCGTTCAAGAATATGCTCGAGAAATGACGGAAATCTATATTAAACAATTAGATGAAGTGTTTAAACCTGAGTTAGCTCGTTTAACTCAAGAGTTACTTGAGCTTGCTCAAGATAATGAAAAACGCGAAGCAGAAATTAAACGAGCACAAAGTAATATTGATGCCATTGAAAAATATCAAGCTCGATTAAATGCCATTATTGAAGTATAAGGAAAATGATATGACTATTGAACAAATCCAACAAAAATACGCAGCACGTATTGAACAATTAAAACAAGAATATGCACTTCGCCTTGAAGCTTATAAAAAGACACCACAAGGCAAACATTGGTTAGAAGCGATTAAAAATAACGACAAACATTTAGTTCGTTCTATGTTAAAAACAGAATTAACGGATGCATCAGTTTCACCTGATGAACTGTTATTTTTAATTACATTGGTGGCAAAAGAAATGCCTGATAGTTTAGAACCTTACAATATCTCTAAGTTCTATGAAGCGATTAAAGATACGGATTCTGATCAAACGCATTGGAATAAGGACTATTTCTTAAAACAACAGAGTTATTTAACCCTAAATTTCTCTGTAGCACGCTTTATTCATTTAGTGGATGTAAAATCCTACATCAATCCAACATTAAAAGCGGAACAAAAATTACCTAATCAACCAGAAAAAAACGATGGTATTCTAGAAAAAATGAAGAAATTTGCTTCAGATATTGCGGATTTCGCAAAAGAAAACCCTAAAAAAGCAGCAGCAATTGCAGTATTAATTGTGGTTGGCTTAGTTTTATTTTGGTAAGGATGGTTTATGACAAATAATGTTGTATTAAAACAATCTTCCGTAGAAAACTCAGGTGCAGATGTTATGTTAAAAAATGCAGCTACTGCACTTGATTTGGGAAGTTATTGGTTAAATAAAACCTATTTGCCTACGTTAGCACAATATCCTGTTTTACATTCAGAAGCATCACTTAAGCTTAATATGGATGTTCGCTTATTTAAACTTTCACGCTTAGTAACAGAAAATAAACAAGCCATACTGGAAAGTTTAGTTGCAATTTACACCGCTTTGGGCACAAGAGGGTGTACCGTTTTTCTCTATTTAGAAGGAAAAAATGGTAAAACAGATGTTTATCTTGGGGTAAAAGGTAAAAAAGGTTTAGCCGAAGTGGGAGGCGAACTGATTACCTCAGCGTTTAATGGACATTTTACGGGAAGTGAATTAACTCGTGAAAATGCTATTAATAAATTACAACCATTAAATGCGAATTTCGGGCTATATCGTGCAGTCACTTCTGCAAGTTGTGTTCCTTCTACCTCAATAGAAGAACGTGATAATTTTATGCAAGGTTTGGAGCATTTTATTGATGCGGCAGAAAATCAAGATTATCAAGCATTAATCTTAGCGGAACCTGTAAGAAATCAAGAACTCAATGCCATTGAAGCAAAATATGCCAATATTGCAACACAATTATCACCTTTGTTAAAACAACAAGTTTCATTCGGTGAGAACAGCTCAGAAAGCATTGGCACAAGCATTAGTAAAGGTATTACTGAAAGTTTTACGCAAACAACGTCAAATAGTAAAACCATTAGTGTTGGCAAATCGATTGGGCATTCTATTACTAAAACTGAAGGAACTACGATTGGTTCAAGTACCACTATAGGAGGCTCAACATCTGTAGGAACTTCATCATTCTTTCCTGTACATAGTCAAACTACGATAAACGCTTCAGAAACAGTTTCTTATAGCAAGAATTCAAGCTCATCAGAGGGTACAACCACTACTGATACTGAAACTAATTCATCGACTATCGGCACTTCTGATGCTCACGGCAATAGCACGACGGATACAACAGGGCAAAATGAAACTCAAACGATTGGTATAAGCCGAACTATTGCCTTTGATTCTGCGAATAAATTTATCGACCGCTTATTAGCAAAATTAGATCAAAATCTTGAACGCATTGATGAAGCACATAATTACGGTGCTTGGTACACCGCGGCTTATTTTGTGTCATCACATAGTTATGCAAGTGAATCTCTTGCAAGTATTTTCTTGGGCTTAATGCGTGGGGAAAAATCGAATAGTGAATATTTTGCACTGAACACGTGGGAAAATGAAAAAGCACAGCCTATTTTTGATTCACTCAGTCAATTATCTCACCCTGTGATTGATATGGCGGAATTAGGTGAGTTAAGCCCTGCGACTTTGGTATCAGGTAAAGAGATGGCAATTCAACTTGGCTTACCACGCCGTTCTACTTCAACTGTTTCCGTTGTTGAGGCAAAAACATTTGGTCGTCAGATCCAAAATGTGGATAGTTTTACACCAAAAGCAGAGAAAATTGTTGATTTGGGGGTGGTACGTCATTTATGGACGGATTTACCACAAAAAGTCGAATTAGATGTGAAGAAATTAGCAAGCCATATTTTTGTAACAGGTTCGACAGGTTCAGGGAAAAGTAATACGGTTTATCAATTACTTTCTGAATTAAATAAAAATGATGTGAATTTTATGGTGATTGAGCCAGCGAAAGGCGAATATAAACATGTCTTTGGGCATCGTGAAGATGTCACTGTGCTTGGCACAAATCCATTACGAGCAGAATTGCTTAAAATCAATCCGTTTAAATTCCCAGAGGGGATACACGTTTTAGAACATATTGATCGCTTAGTGGAAATTATCAATGTTTGCTGGCCTATGTATGCAGCAATGCCAGCAGTGTTGAAAGATGCAATGTTAGAAGCCTATAAAATAAGCGGTTGGGATTTAGATGTATCTTGTAATCTGTTTGGTAAAGTACTGTTCCCAACCTTTACAGATTTACTCACTCAATTAGAAAAAGTGATTCAGCAATCGGCATTCTCACAAGAAGTGAAAAGTAACTATATTGGTTCATTAGTGACCCGTGTGAAATCACTCACTAATGGTTTAAATGGTCAAATTTTTGCAGCAGACGAAATTGATAATGAGCGATTATTTGATAGCAATGTCATCGTAGATTTAAGTCGTATTGGTTCACAAGAAACGAAGTCTCTTATTATGGGGATTTTAGTGATGCGTTTGAGCGAACATCGTATGTCGAATACTGCTGGGATGAACCAACCACTCAAACACGTTACTGTATTAGAAGAAGCGCATAATATTTTAAAACGTACTTCAACAGAACAAAGCTCAGAAGATTCAAACGTAGCAGGTAAGGCGGTGGAAATGTTATCTAATGCAATTGCCGAAATGCGGACTTATGGCGAGGGTTTTATTATTGCAGATCAGTCACCGAGTGCGGTAGACATTTCAGCTATTCGTAACACCAACACCAAAATTATTATGCGCTTGCCTGATGAATCAGATCGCTGTTTAGCAGGTAAAGCCGCCGGTGTCAGCGATGAGCAGTTAGAAGAAATCGCAAAATTGCCAAAAGGTGTAGCAGTGGTATATCAAAACGACTGGTTAGAACCTGTGCTTTGTAAGATTCATCACTTTTGTGAGGAAGAAAAGCCGTATCAATATGAGCCGAAAAATCAGCTAAGTGATGAGAAAAAAGCATTTCATCAACATATTGCAGATTTGTTATTTAGCCAAAAGACAAAAAAACAGTTAGATTTGGTAGAAATATCCAAAAGTATTGAGCAGTCAAAACTAGGCGTAGAATACAAAAATTACTTTTTAGATGTTGTTAATCGCCTTGAGCAAAATATAATTCCGCCAATTTTGGAAAAAGACGATAATTATTTGGTCGATCTTTATCAGCGCATTATTCAGCAACAAATAGAATTGGTTCAAAAAGATTTATCTGTTGAATTACAACAACATTTAGCTAACATTATGTAGGTATCTCTTATGTTAGAAAATTTTAAACCTTCGGATTTACCAACTCCAGAAGAAAACCCTTTTAAAATACCTGACATTAAGGATTTGCCTCTCATTGATGATGAAAGTGGAATGCAACCCACTGATATTAAACCTCTGCCTCCAGCAAGTGAGCTACCACCAGTGGATAAGGTTAAAGATTCTAAGGATGCTGCCAGTGAAACCCCAAATGAGTTAACACCGCTTTCTGAAGCGTCAAAAGCTAAATTAAAAGAACAAGGGTACCCTGACTCAGTGATTGATAATATAGGAAGTGAAGAGGAAAAAAACATCTATGAAAATTCGGGTGTAACCCCAAAAGAAGTTAATGAACGTGATGCTTTGGTAAAAAATGATATTGATTTGACTAAAGAGGATGATTTTGGTCGAACCAATCTTGAACGGATGAAGCAGGGACTTGCACCATTAGATAAGGATGGCAATCCAATAGAATTACATCATGTAGGGCAAAAAATGGAGGGTAACATAGGCTCGAATGAATATTGTTTTTGTATCTGCAACCTTAAAGAGCGGCTTGCTCATGGAAATGAATTCGCCTTTTTCTACATATTTCTCCAAGACTACACCTGATATGGGTGAGGATATTTGTGTGTTGTTGATTTGATCTTCTATCTGACGTTTCTGCGCTTTTATACCCTGCTTTTGTGCATTGATAGCAAGAACTTGCTTTTTAAGTGAAGTGTTATTACTATTAATTTGATTGCGTGTGGCATCATATTGTCGTTGTAATACTTTTATATGATTGTTAATGTCATCGAGTTGCTTGCGTGGAACAGCACCATCCTTTACTAATTCGGCGTATCTCTTTTGTTCTTTTTCTTCATTAGAGATTTGCTCAGACAGTGATGCTAACTGTTCCTGTATATTCAATTGGCGACTACTTGTTGCTGAGGCGTTTTCATCCAATTGTTGTTCTGTTGCTGTTAGTTCTTCTTGTTTTTGTTGGAGCTGAAAGTCGTCTATCTTTCCTACAACTTGGTTTGCTTGTACGTTTTGTCCTTCTGATAGGTTGAAACTTTTAAGTTCTCCCGAAGACTTTGCTGCAACCGTCACCTCCGTAGCTTCAAACGTTCCTGTTGCATCATAATCTTTTTTATGGTCGCTACACGATGCCAGCAGAAAAGTAATACTGGCTAATAGAAAAATCTTTTTCATATTTGTCGGTTGTTTTTATTCGTTGTTGGTATATTTCAGATTATACATTTCCTGGAGCATCTCAATCTCATGTATTGCTCGTTGTGTCTTTGCCGAATTTTCGTTATATATTTCTCGCAGCAAACTATTGACATCGATGATTCCATGGGTGAGCTTTGATTCAGCAGCCTTTCGAACATTGGTGCGCAGTACAATTATTTCATCATCACTTTGCATCAAACTGTGGTACCTGCTAATATTTTCTGTCTGTTGTATCTGTTCTATATTATTGTTGAAGAGAAAGACGTCACGTGTGTTTTCAATCATGGCTCGTTGTTTCTTCAACTTCTCCTTGTCGTTTTTTCGAGTATAGAGAGCTCCTATATTCCACGAAAGCTTTAGCCCTACAATACCATTCAGTCTCCACTTATTACTCATCATGTCCTCAAAAATGTTCAATCCTGGATAGCCATAATAGCCTTGGGCAAAAAGACCAAACTTGGGTCTTAATTGTGCATTTAAGGCTCTCTCTTGTATCTCTGTAAGTTTTAGCTGATTATCGAAAATTCTTAGTTCTGGGCGGTTGTTCGTAGATATTGTAGAGTGGAGGATACTTGGCTTCTGAGGCTGACTTACTTCTATGCCACAAAAAGTACTTAATATATGCTGTAATATTTTGCGTTGCGATTTCAAATTTGCCATTTGTTGCTCTGTGCTTAAGCGTTCTGCCTTTACATTATCAAAATCGCTGATGGAAGCTGTTCCGACTTTGACCCAGGCTGCAAGTTTGTTTTCACTCGAAAGTAACAGCGCATTAAGATTTTCGTTTAGCTTAATTTGTTCGTCCAATAGTAAGAGAGAAAAATACATCTCATTGATCCTTTTTCGTACTTGATACAGGTCCGATTCGTTTTGTGCTGCTTGAATTTTTCCTTCTTGTTGTGCTATCTGGCTTTGATTGCTAATTATGCCGCCATCATAAATGGTTTGTTGCAGTTCTATTCCCACTTTATATTGTTCCTTGGTCAACCCTTTCATCTTAAGCCCCATTTGCTGAAACATACCTTGCATACTTTGAGGCCAGGATGCAACTTCATTTTGGTAGGTGGTTTGTGCTGAAGCTGTAAAGTGTGGCAACCATCCTTTTTTTATGTTTTTAACCGTTAGTTCTGTTGTCTGATCAATTAGATCATACTTTTTGATACAAGGATAGTTTTTCTTTGCAGCTTGCTGACATTCTTCTAATGTCTGTGCTTGGCTGATGATAGCCATCATTATTAGGGCGATGGTTATTATTTTCTTTTCCATTTCTCTAAAGTGTTTTGTTGTAGCAAAAGTACGGTGATTTTTTATTATTTAATTATACTTTACACTGATATATTTCCCTTTTTGTACGATTCTTCTTGTTTTCTTTTTTTCTCTTCAAGAGAATCAGTTTATTTTGCAAATATATCGTACAAAAAGGCAAGTTATGAAAGAATCAAAAGTTGTTAGTCAGTTTTCTTTAGAGGATATTGATTTAGAGGATCTTTTCAAGTAGCAAGGTGAAGTTTTTTTTAATGAAGATGCTGTAATAACCTGTCTGAATACACGAAAAAAGGAGGCTCGTTAGAGTCTCCCTTTTTTGTAATCCCATCGGATTTCGTCCAACCGTTGTCGCCGTGGGGGCTGGGTTGTGATTGATTGTTTTAATAATTGAGCGGCGATGTTTGTTTCTTCAAAGCCCCGCGGTTCGAGGCAAACCAATGTATATCTTTTATGAATTTGTAATCTCCTTGATGAAGGCCTCTGTCATGCTTCCTGTCAGGTCGATGATGTAGAGATGTCCTTCTTGTTTTGTTATGAGTACCACTTCCACGAAGGTATCACCGCGTTTGCGTGTGTAGAGGTTCTTTCCGTCGAAGGTATCGTAGAGCTGGTAGCGTCCTTTGTTGGCTTTGATGAGTGCCTCGGCCTTTTCGTGGAGAGTCTGCGTTTCCGAGATTTTGTCGTTAGAGATGATGCGAACGCTACGAATTTGCCGTAGGAGGCTCTCTGTGTCCTTGTCTTTGTTGATGGCGTCGGACTGCAACATTGCGGACATCATGGTTGGGCTTACTGTTTTGCACGTAAGGCTTGTGCCTTGGGCGTATGTCTTCATGAAATGAAGAGCAAAGTCTGTTTCGTGCTGTGCCGCAACTGTCAGGGAGGTTAGCGCCAGCAGTAGGATGCTGAGAAGGCGTTTCATTCTTCGTGTGCGCTGTTTGGGTTGTCATTTTGTTTTGTAGAGTCAGCGCTGGCCGTTTTTTGGAACATTTCCAAACCGTCCTGCACTACCTTATAGGATTGTTGGGCCGACTGGTAGGAGTCCTGATAGCTTGCGGGATTGTAGTCCCACGGACTTTGGCTATTCTGCTTGTTGAGATAGCTGCTTGCACTGTAGCCCACCATGGCAACGATGGCGATGGCTGCGGCAGCCTCATAGAGCGGGCGCAGAGAGCGGAAAATGCTCTCCCGCTTTGCGCGAACCACGATTGTCTGAGGTTCTGTTGCACCAATCTTTTGGAGAATCTTTTCGTCGAAATCGTCGCTCAGGGATATTTCAGCTTGGGATTGTTCGTAGGAGAACAATTCCTTGTATGGCAGCAGATGTGCGGGCACATCGGGCTGGCTAAAGAACGCGCGGAGGATACTTTCCTCTTTCTCGGTCGTTTCGGCGATCCAGTAGCGTTCCAGGAGTTGTTCTATATACTTATAATCCATAATTCTCAATTTTATCGTATTGCTTTCTGATGGCTTGGCGTGCTCTGAAGAGTGTCACTTTGACCACTTCTTCGCTCACTCCCATGATGGTTGCTATCTCGCGATAGGATTTTTCCTCAATGTCGCGGAGCTGCATGATGGTGCGCTGTCGCTCGGGGAGTTGGTTGAAGAGTTCGTGCACCTTGCGTAGCTTTTCGTCGCGTTCCAGCTGCTCATCTGGCGTAAAGGAATTGTCGGCGGCGTCTATCTCGTTAGCTTCGAGCGAAAGGTTTTGTGCTTCCTTCTTTTCGTGGCGGTCGAGAGCAAGGTTTCGGCAAACGGTCATGCAGTAAGCTTCGATGCTCTCAACACCTCTTAGCTCTTCCCGTTTGTTCCAAACTTTTATCAGTGTGTCAGACGTAACATCTTCGGCCTCTGCCGA
>ERZ651108.1040-NODE-1040-length-12685-cov-39.528424_pt1 | contig 12685 bp, 6 predicted proteins | sample MGYA00512173_ERZ651108 | MGnify/ENA metagenome assembly ERZ651108 | reverse complement strand
AGGGCTTCTGTGGTCGTCTGCGCCCGCGTCGTCTCGTCGTCGTTGGACGAGGCCGTGGTTTCCTTCGTGGTCATGCATGCTCCCTGGAGGCTTGAGTGAGCGCCACCGGGCGAGGCCTGAGCGGCGCAATGATACTGGCCCTATCCTACGCGCCGGTAGGGTGGGGGAGAAATGCCGCGATCAGAGCTGGAGGGCTGGTCGTACGGGAGTTTGTCGGCGGAACCTGCAAAAACTCCACACCGAAGCGACGGAGGAGCAACGTGCGCTCGCGGGTTGCACCCGAGTTTGTGGGGGTTGGTCAGTTCAGACCGAGCTCGGCCTTCACTTCGTCGAGCGTGTAGACCTCGTCTGGGTGTTCCTCGTAATCGCGAACAGCTTGCTTGATGAGGGCGTCAAATTCTTCGAGAGTGTGCGTGCTTTCTGGGTGCGCGAGGTAGTGCTCGAGCGCGGGCAGGATGGTGGCGCGGAGCCACTCGTCGTCGTCCTCGGTGCGCTCGCGGACAGTAGGCGGCTTTGCGCCGGATGCGACCGCCTCGGCGGCAGCGAGTTCATGCTCTTTGGGGCGCCAGAACGACGTGATGTCCCGCTTCTCTTCGAGCTGGTGCTGGATGAAGGCGTCGAGGAGTTCGTAGTCGAAGGGCTTGTCCCACGGCTGGCGGGTGAATTTCTTTCCGAAGTCCGTGCCGCGCTCACACATGACCGGCTCGAAGCGGATCATGGTGGCGCGCTCGGGGGCCATCACCATGTGCTTGGAGGCGGCCGAGAACCCGATGATGTACGTCCCGTGGTGGGTGAACATCGGCTGGTTCCACGCGATACGCAGCTCAAGCTCCGGGTAGTTGAGTCCTACCCACACCACTACGTCTACCATCCGCTCACGGTTGTCGGCACTGGGGATGGTCGCGAGGAACTCGTCGAGTGTCTTGATTGCCATGACTTCACCCTAAGCCGCAAACGCGCAGATCAGCCGTGCAGTGCGCTGTGTCTTTCGACGCTGTGTAAAACCAAGGGGGCCGCCCGTGGTTTCCCCCGGGCGGCCCCCAGCAGCCTAAAGCTCAGCCTTTGCGCTTAGCAGGAGCCTCGCCCAGCTCGAAGGACTCGACGGCAGCCTCAGTAAACCCAAGTTGCAAGAAACAGAACTATAAAGACCGGGTAAGTGTGTCTTGCGCAGCATAGGTGTCCTTAAACTGATGTAATCGCCGGAGATCAGCAATGGTATTAGTTACCATTCAATATATTTGAAGCGATACATGTGAATGATTTGATTCGGTGGACCTCCGCCTGATTGCATCTGTAAAGCTTTCTATGGTATGTTGATCCAGGCAATGCTATGCGTGCATCGCGCATCGATAGTGAATTTGAAACAAATGGTAAGGAGTGCCAAATGCCACTCAATTGGGGCCAGTTGAAAAATGGTCTACAGGCAGATAATTTCGAGCCTCGAACGATTTACTCCACGCTCGAGGGTAGACGGTGGAGTAGTCTGCGTCCGGAGCAGGCTGAGGTTTTGGATCAATGGTATGAGAGAAGAGATGAAAAGGATCTTCTAATAAGGCAAAATACTGGCACTGGAAAAACTTTAACGGGATTGCTGATTGCCTTATCAAGTATGCGAGAAGCGGTTGGTCCAGCTGTTTATCTCGTTCCTCATAAATGCTTGATAAAGCAAGTTGTTGACGAAGCTAAGGGAGCCTGCATACCAGTAACTGAAGATATTGACTCTATTGAATTTGTGTCACAACGGGCCATACTTGTTACGACATATCATAAGGTCTTTAATGGATTTAGCGTATTTGGTGTTGAGGGAATTAAAGATGGTCGTGTATGTCCAGGTGTGATTATTCTTGATGATGTGCATTCTTCGGTACCAATCCTTAAATCGCAGTTTTCTTTGAGAATTACAAACGGCTGTGTCCTATATGAAAAAGTATTTCATATGTTCGAAGAGGAGTTGAAGGCGCAAAACAAAAAGGCGTACAATGAAATAGTTTCGGGAGATCAAGAGCGTATCATCCCAATTCCTTTCGTAGCTGTTCAAGAAAAGAGTGAGTATTTGACGGATGTAATTGGTGAGCAAGTCTCTGAAGGTGCTGTGGATGATAGTTTTGTGTTCAGTTGGAACCTAGTTGCTGACGTTCTCCGTTATTGTTCAATTACTGTTGCAGCAAGTTGTATAGAAATACGTCCACCGTGTCCAGATGTTCGGAAAATTATGGGTTTTATGCGTGCAAAACGGCGCGTCTATCTCACGGCAACACTACAGGATGTGGGTGCTCTCGTTACCGAGCTGGGTGCTGGATCTGAGTCTGTCGAGCGCGCTATTACGCCGAAGCGATCATATGATCTGGGCGATCGACTTATCTTGGCACCGCTTGCCATAAATCCGCAGTTAGACGTAGAAAAAGTGCGAATTATGGTTAGTGATTTCGCTAAAGGTGAGGCAATCGGTGAGCAATTGCCTTTGAATGTTGTCGTACTTGTTCCGAGTGACCGTGCTGCTGTGCGATGGGAGAAATTCGCTGAGGAGATACTTCATGTAGAAGACATGGGACCAACAATGGAGCGCCTGCATGCAGGCGAGCATGTGGGACTTGTTGTGCTCGTGAACAAGTATGATGGTGTCGATCTTCCTGGTAGTGCTTGTCGTATTCTCGTTATCGATGGTGTGCCGACCCAGCTTTCGCCATATGAGCGGCGAGAACGTCAAGGGTTGTATGGCACGGATGTCTTCACTATGCGTACTCTCCAGCAGGTGGAGCAGGGCATGGGGCGTGGGACGCGCGATACCCGTGATTATTGTGCTGTTCTATTGTTGGGTGCAGAGCTATCTATCAGCCTTATTCAAAGACAACAGTACCAGTTCTATTCATCGGCGACTCGCGCGCAGATTGAGGCTAGTAATGTGATGGCTGAACAGATTGAAGGTGAAGGAATTGATGCAATTGTCGAATTGCTATCGGCGTTTCTTGATCGGCAAGAGGAATGGACTACCTTCATGCGGGAGCATTTGGCTCGTGTTGAGTATCAGCAGGAGACAAAAGTTGTGGAATTGGCAAAAGCTCGGCGCAAGTCGTTTGATCTGATTTGTGGTATCGGCAATGCAGCTAAGGCGATCAATATCCTTCAAAAAGGCATTAACTCACTCGATTCAACGAGGAATACTGAACGTGGTTGGTATCTTGAAGAGCTTGCAATGTATCAGAATGCTATTGATAAGCAAAGAGCTCAGGAGACTCTTGAGCATGCTCGTGGTTTGAATTCTTCCGTCGTGAGGACGTCGGTACATATTCCGATCAAGACTCGTAACAGGGAACTTCGCATGCAAGCGGAGTCTCTTTCTCAATTTGCATTGAGGTTTTCGAATATTGTTGACTTGCAACTCCATGTTCGTCACATGTTTGATGCTATTCTGTGGGGTGAATTGGGTAACGCTGATCAGGCAGAAGGTTGTATTCAGGACATTGGTGCCTTACTAGGGTTTGAATCTTCGCGTCCTGATAAGGAGTTTGGAGATGGGCCGGATAACCTATGGCGTATTTCTAGTGATTGTTATGCTGTTATTGAAGTAAAGACTGATGTGCAGTCAAAAAATAGGATTTCCAGATCTCATGCTGAGCAGCTATCGCATTCGTTAAATTGGTTCGCGGAGTGTATTGATCCCGTTGCCGATACTGTACCGGTGCTTATTCATCCTTCGAATTATACGCTCGATAATGCTCATGTCCCCGCTGATACTCGTGTTATTACGCCAAATAAACTGTCTGAATTGCGTGAAGCTGTTTTGGCGCTCTTTGTTGAGTTAGATGGCCGCCAATTGCTGTCGGACACTTCAGAAATTAGTGCTGCAATGCGGCGATATGGAATCGGGCATAATCAACTCTTTGATAAGTATGCGGTTCGGGCGAAGTAGTCTTAGATAGGTAGTCAAATTGGCCTGATATTCAGTATTTTGTAATTTTGTATGGTGTTATTTGGTGTTACACATGGCGGTGTCATAGGGTGTAAGCAGTTTTCGTGTAGCGGTGATGCTGTTTGGAGGCTGGTCATGGGGTGTCGTCGGATGCTTGGTGCCTGGGATCGTGCGGCGATCATGGCGGGGGTGGATGCGGGCTTGTCCCAGGTGTGTATCGCCCGTTCGATTGGGCGTAGCCCCTCGGTGGTGTGCCGTGAAATCGCCCGCCATATGGGTCCTGATGGGGCGTATCGGGCCCAGGACGCCGGGAGAGCGGCGCAGGTGGCCAGGCGCCGCCCGAAGAAGCGGCTCCTGGACCTCGACGAGGTTCTTCGCCGCCGCGTGCTTGCTGATTTGTCTCAGGGGCGCACGCCCCGCCAGATCAGCGCACCACTTGCGTGAGGAGGCGTGTGGCACAGTGGCTCCTATGGACAATTCTCCCCACGCCCAGGGCCATACGATTAGCCATGAGGCGATTGACACGTGGATTGACGCCCACCCCAAGAAGACGCTGATCGAGCACGGCATTTGCTTGCCCTCGCGCCGGTCGATGCGCAAGAAACCCCCGGCGAGCGGGCTCAAACCCCCATTGTTGGGATGCGGCTGATTGATGAGCGCCCTGACATTTCTGATCGGATAATCCCTGGCAACTGGGAAGGCGACCTGATCATCGGCCAAGACGGGGCCAGCGCGTGCGCGACCCTGGTTGAGCGCACCACCCGCTACCTGATCATTGTGGCCCTGCCTCTGGGTCGGAAAGCCGACCAGGTCCGGCGCGCTCACCCGCCGCATCCAGGGCCTGCCCGACGGGGCGATGCGCACACTGACCTGGGACCAAGGCCGGGAAATAGCCCGCCACCAACGCCTCACCCACGACACCGGCGTGGAGGTGTTCTTCGCTCACCCCCACAACCCCTGGCAGAGAGGAACCAACGAAAACACCAACCGACTCATCCACCGCTACCTACCCAAAGAAACCCCCATCACCAGCCACCAACCCTACCTCGACGCCATCGCCCACGAACCGGGCAACTACCCCAGAGCCACCCTCGGCTACCACACCCCCACAGAAGCATTCAACCAACTCATCGCTACCACCCATTGACACCGCCCACCACCAACTACCAACCCCGAATGCTCCTCATCACCTCAGGCCTAGATGCCTCCCTCCACACCCAACTATGAAGAGCCAACGGTTGGTTGTTAAGTGTAAAGCGGCGTGCCGTCCGGGGGAAGACTATGATCGCCCATATACTGACTTCATCTTCAAAATGAAGGGTTAGTATGGGAAAGAAACCGCTCCTTATTTGTCGTGAATCTGACATCCAATGTGAGCCGAAGTTCAGTGTTTTCTGTGTCGGCTATGAAAATAAGCGTTGGCGCGCTAAAGAACTTGTTCGAGACTTCTTTCGACGTCATCTTGCTTCATTTGCGCTTTGTTACTCAGAATGGAAAGAGATAGATGCAGATAGTGCAGCAGCTGCATTATCTAGGTCAGCTAGAATGGTCTATGCAACGGACAAATATGAGCGGAGGGGTGAAATTGGTGAACTTATTTTGCATGGGATCTTGCGAGACTTTTATGATGCTGAGCCGGCAGTAAGTAAGCTGTACTATGCGGATGGGCCGAACGAAACAGCAAAGGGATTTGATGCTGTTCATGTGGTTGTGAATGATGAGCATCAACTAGACCTATGGCTCGGGGAGGCTAAACTGTATGATAATATGAATGATGCGATCAGAGATATCGTTGCAAGTCTTCAAAAGCATGTTGACCAAGATTTTCTGCGTCGCGAATTTTTAGCAGTTACTAATAAATTTGACGCTGGCTGGCAGTATAAAGAAGAGCTTTCTGATCTGCTCGATGATAATACCTCGCTTGATGTAATTGTGGAGCGTCTTGTGATGCCGGTTCTTCTTACTTACGGGTCTGATGTGGTTAGTCGCTACGATGCGGTGTCTGACGCTTATGCGCTGGATCTAATTGAGGAAGCTCGTAATGCATGGCGGAAGTTTCAGGCGAAGCTACCAATAGATTTTCCGGTCATAATATATTTCATTGTTTTGCCGTTGGAAGATACTGCAGAAGTTCGTGATATAGCTCATGAGGTTCTTATGCGGTATCAAAGTCTTTAGAGAGGTGAAGTGGTTAGAAATGGGAACGGTGGTCTTCGAGGAGCTGAAAGCACTAGTTCGATATACGCGGATGCCAGATAGGGTAGAAGAGGGGCGTGATCGACTCATTCGCTTTCTTGATTCGTTTGACGGTGGTACAGATACTGAGGTAGCAATCGTAGATTCGCTCTGTGCATATTTCGGACTGTTTCCCTATGTGACACAAGGATCTAAGTTTCTGTCGACTGCTGAGGCGATGGCGTATGAGTTTCATCGACCAGATATCGATCTTGGTAATGAGAGTTTTGTATTTCATGAGGATCAGGCCAAGGTCTATTTTCGACTGCTGGATGGTGAGAGCGTTATTCTATCTGCTCCAACATCATTTGGGAAGTCGGCCATTTTGGATGCGCTCGTGGCCTCCCGCAGGTGGAATAACTTTGTTGTGATTGTGCCGACGGTGGCACTAATCGATGAAGTTCGGAGACGGCTCACTGCTTTTTCGACAAGTTATTGCATGGTGACTCATCCAACTCAGCCCACCGGTGAGCGCAATATCTACGTTTTAACGCAAGAGCGTTTCCTTGATTTACCGACTGTTCCGCAGGTCGATTTTTTTATGATTGATGAATTCTATAAGCTATGTTCGACTGGGGCAGATGTTCAGCGGATGAGTTTGTTGAATATTGCGTGGAAGCAGCTGCGTTCGACGGGAGCTCAGTATTACTTGGCGGGTCCGAATGTTGACAGGCTAGCGGAGGGTCTTGATGAGGGATTACGTCGTAGCCTGTTCGTGTCGCGTTATCAGACAGTTGCTGTAGATGTTGAATATCGTGATAATGTTGCGGATGGTCAGATATTAGACGATATGTGCCAGCTTTGGCAGGAACTGCAAGGGTCAACGCTTGTCTTCGTCTCAGCTCCTTCAAGAGCCGAGAGGGTGGCGGTACAGGTTGCTGGTTTTCCTGCTGTTTTGGAGCCGACGTGCTTCGCTAAGAAGGTTGCTGAGTGGTTGAGCGAAAACTATCATCCAGAATGGCGTGTTGTTCAAGCTCTCCGTTCGGGTGTTGCAGTTCATACAGGTCCTATGCCGCGCAGTCTCCAGCGTGTTATGATTCGCTTATTCGGCCAGGGTTCCGTTTCTGTCTTAGTGTGTACGTCGACTTTAATTGAAGGTGTTAACACCTCCGCAAAAAATGTTATTGTTTATGATAAGAAAATAAACAACAAGCCAATCGACTACTTCACATTTAGTAACGTTCGTGGTCGGGCAGGGCGTATGTCCCGGCATTTTCTTGGGCGCGTAATTTCATATATGGACCCGCCGGCAGAGGTTCTTACCGAAGTTGATATTCCTATTGATTCGCAAGGAGATGCTGCTCCTGTTTCAGCTATCGTTCAGTTGCCGAGTGAGGAGCTTACTGACTCGTCTCGTAAACGGCTCGGACCTATTTTTGAGCAATCCTATCTCTCTCTCGCTACAATTCGTGCAAATAAAGGATTTGATCCTGAATTGCAGATCGAAGCAGCAAAGCTCATTTATGAAGATTCCTCGTTACGTGCCAAGTTGGCGAGGTCTGGCGGTTTGAGTATTCGGGAGATGCGTCCAGTGATCGACTTCTGCTTTAATAACATTCTCATGCCCTCGCAGAGGAGGGGGATGAATGTATCACGTCTCGTGGGCATGGTTGATGCAGTGTGTAAAAGCGGTGGCTGCTTAGGTGAGCTCGTTTCAAACCAGGAACAGTATAAATTTCCTAATGAGGATGTTAGTGATCTTGTTTCTAGGGTCCTATCTTTTGAGCGGAATTGGATGGGTTTTACAATTCCATCTATGTTGCGTTCTTTGCAGCGTATTCACAATGAGATTGCGTCGAATCTCGGTGAACGGGTTGCGAATTATCAGTTTTTCATTTCGCAGGTTGAGAGTTTATTTCTTCCAGCCGGCGTTCTGGATTTGGATGAGTATGGTTTACCAGTTCCGATTGCGATGCGCTTTTATCGTATGGGAATGGTCCAAAGCTCAGATGTTTCACTTGTCCTCTCTTCGTTTGTCTCTCTTGCGAAACGGCCCGAGGTGCGTTCGAAGTTATCGGATGTCGAGCTGTGGATAGTGGATGATGTGCTTGATGGACTCGGAGAACCGTATGTTGTTTCCTAGCCATTTGTGCCTGATTCTACTTTTGTTCGTCTTTTGAGTCAGGGGGCCGCCCGTGGTGTTCCACGGGCGGCCCCCAAAGCCATCTGAGGCGTCAGGCCTTCTTGCGCTTGGCCGGAGCCTCGCCCAGCTCGAAGGACTCAACGACGGCCTCGGTGGCCTCAGCGTCGTCGGAAGCAGCCACGGTCAGGGCACCCACGGCCTTCGACGCGGCCTCCAGGTCGCCCTTCACGGACTCCAGAGCCTCGACCTGGGCCTGCGGGGCGGCGACCGTCACCGCCAGGAACGGTGTACGCGGCGACACCTTTGCCTCAGACTTCACGCGACGCAGCGCGATCAGAGCAGACGACGCGGCCTCAAGCACCGAGGGATCGCCCTCGACGCCAGCCAGGTCGGACGCGACCGGCCACGGCGCGACGTGCACGCTGCCCTCGCGATACCAGCTCCACACCTCTTCCGTCACGTACGGCAGGTAGGGGGCCAGCAAGCGCACAACGTTGTCAATAACGATCGCCAGAGCCGCACGGGCAGACGCGGCCGAGGCCTCGTCCCACGCGCCATCACGGTTGTAGGCACGCTCCTTGACCAGCTCCAGGTAGTCGTCGCAGAACGTCCAGAAGAACGACTCCGTGACCTCGAGAGCGCGAGAGTGCTCGTAGGACGCCAGGGCAGCCGAGGCCTCGTCGATGACGGAAGCCAGCGCCGCCAGCACCGAACGATCCAGCGGCACCGTCACCAGCGCCGGATCCAGATCGATCGCCGCGCCCTCGCCGCCCATCGTGAGCGCAAACTTCGACGCGTTCAGCACCTTGATCGCCAGGCGGCGGCCAATCTTCATCTGCTGCTCGTCGAAGGCTGCATCCAGGCCCAGGCGAGCCGACGCCGCCCAGTAGCGCACGGCATCCGAACCGTACTTCTCCAGGATGCCCATGGGGGTTACGACGTTGCCCTTGGACTTCGACATCTTCTTGTGGTCCGAATCCAGGATCCAGCCCGACAGGCCCGCGTGCTTCCACGGCAGCGCACCGAACTCGAGGTCCGCGCGCACCACGGTCGAGAACAGCCACGTACGGATGATGTCCTGGCCCTGCGGGCGCAGATCCATCGGGTACGTGCGAGCGAACAGGTCCTCGTCATCCAGCCAGCCACACGCCAGCTGCGGGGACAGCGAGGACGTCGCCCACGTGTCCATGATGTCCAGCTCGCCCACGAAGCCGCCGGCCACGCCGCGCTGCTCCTCCGTGTAGCCCTCCGGCACATCCGTCGACGGATCGACCGGCAGAGCGGCCTCAGACGGGGTGATGATGTCGTCGTAGTTGACCTGGCCGTCCGCGTCCACGCGGTACCACAGCGGGAACGGCACGCCGAAGAAGCGCTGACGGGAGACCAGCCAGTCGCCCTTCAGGCCCTTCACCCAGTTCTCGTAGCGCACGCGCATGAAGTCGGGGTGGAACTCCAGCTCGCGGCCGCGGCCGATGAGCTCCTCGTTCAGGTCCTTGCCCGAGGCCGGGTTCGTCCACGCGCGGCCACCGTTACGGATGTACCACTGGCGCGAGGTGACGATCTCGAGGGGCTTGTCGCCCTTCTCGAAGAAGTTGGTCTGACGCATCGTCTTGGTCGGCTCGCCCTTCAGCTCGCCCGACTCACGCAGCGCGGCCACCACGGCCTCGCGCGCGGAGAACGTCGTCTTACCGGTGATCTCCTCGAAAGCTACGCGGCCCGCATCCGTCGTGATCCACTCGGGGGTCTCGGTGATGATGCGGCCGTCCTTGCGCAGGATCGCGCGCAGCGGCAGCTCCAGGTCACGCCACCAGTCGATGTCGGTCGTGTCGCCGAAGGTACAGCACATGGCGATGCCCGCGCCCTTGTCCATCTCGGCCTCGGGGTGGGGCAGGATCGGCACCTCGACGCCGTACACGGGGGAGGCGACCGTCGTGCCGAACAGCGGCTTGTAGCGCTCGTCGTCCGGATGAGCGATCAGCGCGACGCAGGCGGCCAGCAGCTCGGGACGCGTCGTCTCGATGCACACGTCCACGCCGTCCTCGACGGGCGCGCCGGCGGCGGCAGCCTTCGCGGCGGCCTCGGCGTCGGTGATGTGGAAGGCCAGGCGGTGGTAGAAGCCCGGGTACTCGCGGCTCTCCAGCTCAGCCTGGGCGACCGCCGTCTGGAAGGTGACGTCCCACAGGCCCGGGGCCTCGGCCTGGTAGGCCTCACCGCGCGCCAGGTTGCGCAGGAACGCGGCCTGGGCGACCTTGCGCGCACGCGCGCCGATCGTCTGGTAGTTCTGCTTCCAGTCCACGCTCAGGCCCAGGTAGCGCCACAGCGCCTCGAACTGAGCCTCGTCCTCCTGGGTGAGGCGCTCGCACAGCTCCACGAAGTTCTTACGGGAAATCGGCTTTTGGTCGCGAGCCTTGATCGACTTGCCGTCGCCGCCCACGTGCGGGGGCTCAAAATCGGGGTCGTAGGGCAGGGTGGCGTCCACGCGCACGCCGAAGTAGTTCTGCACGCGGCGCTCGGTGGGCAGGCCGTTGTCGTCCCACCCCATCGGGTAGAACACGGACTTGCCCATCATGCGCTGGTAGCGGGCCACGACGTCGGTGTGCGTGTAGGAGAAAACATGGCCGATGTGCAGGGAGCCGGACACCGTCGGCGGGGGAGTGTCGATCGAGTACACCTGCTCGCGCGTCGCGCTGCGGTCAAAAGCGTAGGTGCCCTGGTCCTCCCAGGCCTCACCCCACTTCGCTTCGAGGCCTTCGGGGGCGGCGCGGTCGGGCACGCGGGGTGCCTGCGCACGGGTGTTCATGGCCATAATTGAGTTGTCTCCATCCGAGTCGTGGACTGTTTGCCCCACTAGGGTACTTTTGTGCAGGTGCGCGGGTCCAACGCAGCGCCGACGCGTCGGGCGCGGGTTGCTCACACGCTCCGTTACAAAAGTCCCCTGTGTGTCCTCCCTGGGAGAGCACGAGCGCGCGGGGATACCGTGGGTGTCACACAGGGGAGCCGGGACGAGGCCTCCTCGGGAAAGGGGATCACCGTGAGCACGCAATCGCCGGGCGAGCAGACCGTGGACCTGTTGGCGCGCCTGGTGCGCCTGGGCTGCGTCAACGACCTGACCGCCGATTCGGGCGGGGAGGAGCGCGCCGCCGATCTGCTGGAGGAGTTCTTCGCAGGCCTGCCCGTGTCTATCGAGCGGATCACCCCGCATCCGGGGCGCACGACCCTCGTGGTGACCGTCGAAGGATCGGAACCCGGCAGTGACGGCACGCCGCTCACCCTCGTGGGGCACACGGACGTCGTGCCCGTCGACGAGGCCAAGTGGACGCGCGATCCTTTCGGCGCGCAGATTGAGGACGGCGTCATGTGGGGGCGCGGCACGGTCGACATGCTCCACCTGACCGCCGCGATGGCCGTCGTGACCCGCGAGGTCGCGCGCCGCGCCCAGAAAGGTGAGCCTCCAGCCCGTTCCCTGGTGTTCGTGGCCGCCGCCGACGAGGAAGCGCGAGGAGGACTGGGCGTCCCGTGGATCGGCGACAACCGGCCGGACACCTTCCCGTGGGACGCTGCCCTGTCTGAAATGGGAGGGGCGCACATTCGCGGGCGTAGGGGAGGCGACAGCGTCGTCGTGGTCGTAGGCGAAAAAGGTGCCGCCCAGCGCCGCCTGCACATCCGCGGCGACGCGGGCCACGGCTCGGTGCCGCTGGGCCGCACGAGCGCCGTCGAGCGGCTTGCCCAGGTGAGCGCGGCGCTGTCCGCCGCCCGCTGGCCCACCGCCACGGACGAGGTCTGGGCTGGGTTTGTGCGCGCCTTCGAGTTCGAGGAAGCGACCGAAACGAGTCTCATCAACGGCACCTACGAGGGCGACTACGCCGAGTTCGGGGACCTGGCGGCCTTCGCGCACGCTATCTCCCACGTGACTGTTGCCCAGACGGTCGCCCACTCGGGCGGGCCCATCAACGTCATGCCCTCCCACGCCACCCTCGAGCTGGACATTCGTACGCTGCCCGGCGTCGACGATGACGACGTGGATGCCGCCATCGTGGCGGCCCTCGGCGACCTTGCGGACCACGTGCATATCGAGCGCCTCCTCAGTGAACCCGCCACGGCCTCGTCGACCGACACCCACCTGTACCGGGTGATCGAGGCGGCCCTCGCCAGGCGCTACCCGGGCGCGCGCGTCGTCCCCGTCCTCATGCCCGGTGGAACCGACCTGCGCGTGGCCCGCAGGCGCGGCGGCATCGGATACGGCTTCGGGGCCTACGACAGCGGGGCCAGCCTGGGCGACGTTTACGCCCAGCTCCACGCACACGACGAACACATTGCGCTCGCGGATGTGCGCGCGACCGCCGAGGTGCTGCACGACATCGTCACGCAGTACCTGACACATAGATGACAAGTAATCAACCACTGTTACAAATGGTCGCCTGACGAGGATCTTTCTCCCGAGACTTCTCCGGTGCATA
>ERZ651108.1038-NODE-1038-length-12696-cov-14.200775_pt1 | contig 12696 bp, 8 predicted proteins | sample MGYA00512173_ERZ651108 | MGnify/ENA metagenome assembly ERZ651108 | reverse complement strand
GCAAGAAGCTGCGCGACCTGTGGGACAAATACAGGAGCCGCTTCGCCTCGTGAGTTGTGACGGCTGGGGCCGCCCGCGCGACGCGGGGGCGGCCCCGTCGCCTACCTGCGCCACACTTCCCAGGGGAAGGGAACGATGCTGCTGAGCGCGCGACGAACGCCATTAAGATCATTCATCAACGCGACAAACGCATCCACAGCGTGGTTGTCCGTCAGCGCCCACCAGAGGAAAAACCCCAGGAACGCGAGGAGCATCATCAGGTGGGCCGCGCTCCAGAAGCAGCGGAAGCCCCAGTACAGGGCGGGGAGTCCTTCTTTCACGCCAGGCTCACTTTCTCGTCATCATCCACAGTTTCCGGCGTGTCATCCATCTGGGCACGCCGCTGCTTACCCTTCGGAGGAAGCAGGGCAATCGACACCTTCTGCGACGTCAGTGCCCAGCTCATGACACGTAGAGGATTGAGGGGGTCATCCGGCTCACGCAAGGCCAGAGAATCGACGGCAAAGTAGCGGACAGTCCCGAAATCACCCTCCATGCGTCGCACAAAGCCATCCTGGTCGATGCCGACGAGCCAGTCGCGCACGCCACTGGAAGTCGCGGGATCCAGGTTGCTCCCCGAGCGGAACTGGCGCAATACCTCCGTCTTCGTGAGAACCACCGCAAGGTTCCTCTTGGACAGATCGATGGCCTCCGACCTGAGCCTATCCACCACTGAAGCGTAAGCTTCCTCTTGATTCCCCGTCGCGATGAGTGTGCCGGAAATATGGTCGGCGTTACCTATCTCTTCGTTCACGCGAGGCAAAGCGAGGGGGTCAAGAACAAAGATCATCGTGTGTGCCGAGTTCACGTACGTCAGTTCCTCGGTTCCATCGAAGGTCGTGAAACTCTCTCCGGCGGCATCCATGATCTGCAGCTCGAAAACCCTGCCCGAGGCTTGCGCCAGTATGAAGGGGCGTCCTTCTGGACGCATGGTGTGAATCGTCTTCTCAGTGGACTGTTCGGACTCCATCGCCTGAGCCGAGGCCTTCAGGAAGCCCCTCGCTTCTGTGTTGAGTCCCTTCAGAGAGCCATTGGAGGAGGACAGCTCTCTGTGTGCCGCCGTCATCGCTGCTGCGAAAAAACGCGTCTTACCTGCACCGACAGAGCCGAAGGCGGGCAGCTGAACAGTCCGACGCGCACCACTGCCCGTGACCAAGGGTTCCCCGCAGCTCGGGCACAGCGCGACAAGGATTTTCGAGGCGGCCCTGATCGTCGTCGGCATGGTTGTCCCGCACCCGCACCGACGCCGAATAATCCCCAGCGGCCCTGGGGAGATGTCATGGTGAACGATAGTGCACGCCTGATTAGGGCAGCAGTAACTCGGCCGCGGATTCGTCTCATAACAGTGCGGGCACTTCACCTGAGCTCGAACGCGCGCCATCACGGCGCGATCCCACCAGCGGTACGCAAGCGTCCATGCCTGCTGACAGGCGTAGACGGCCCCTCCCACAACGCCCATGATGAAGAGCCACGAGGCGTACGAGCCGTACATTCCACCGATGAAACCAGCGAACGGCACGGGAACGAAAACTCCCCAGGTAAGCTTCGAGAAGGCCCCCACCGTGGGTTCAACGGGCATCAGGTTCCCATACGCGTCGGAGCGAACAACCTCCCGGTGCGGGCGCAACCGGACCTTCTCCCAGACCCAACCGCGCACCAGCGTGATCTCCCTGTAGACAGCGATCGCGTCGCGTACAGCCTGGTACGGATTATATTCAGGCCATGCTTCGTCCCACCCACAGTGCTTCGTGAAACCGACAGGCTGATGTCGGATAACCTCTCGTGCAACCACCTTCTCTGGTGTCGCAATATCCGGCTTGCTCACTGATCGTCCAGTCAGGACCAGAAGCGGAGCCACAAAGCCCGCAATCAGGCCGACGACAAGTGCCAGGGCACCGGATGCAAGCCAGTAGCAGACGATCCAGGCGATCAACCTCATAATCATGGCGATGATGATCCACGCCATGACGATAATGATGACCGCAGCAATTGCGAGCAGCGCCAATCCGCCGTCGCCACCTGATGATCTGTAGCTCACCGCACGCCCTTTCCATATCCTCCGAGCAAGCCGCTCGCCGCTCGTCCCAGGCGTCTCTTCAAACGACCTTTCTTCGCCTCCGCTGCAAAGGTCTCGAACTCCGCGAATGAATCCGCGTCGATCAGGCCTTCTTTAGCGGCCTGGCTCACCTCGTTTCTGCGTACACGGTCATCACACACGTCGATCAGGAAATCCTCAGCTCCCAGCGAACGTGCGGGGATCAGATAGCTGCGGCGAACTCTCATGGCAAGCGTGACCGCTTGAGCGAGTCCCCGCCTCGTGGATGCCCGACCGGTCAGAGCGACATGCACGCACCGCCGGGCCCACTCCTCATCGGCTGCGACGAGGCGCGTCACCGCGCTGGTGTCGGCGCAGGTCAGGATGATCCGGCCGAGGTAGTCCGCCATCAACGCCGACATCGCGGGGACGGAGGATATGAGCGTTGAGAGATGAGGGTTGTCCGGGCTCGTATCAGTGATCGCCTCTCGGCAGCACTGCTCCGTCGCACAAACCTGTGCTACGTAGGTCGCCAGTCGCTCGTCGCGCATCACGATTGCCGCCCGGTGCAGGCCTGTCAGCAGCTGACGCAGAGGAATCGCCGGTTCCTGCATTGCGAGCACCGCGTTGATCTGGCGCGCAATCCACTGGCATGCTGCCCCCGTGAGTTCGCGCTGAGTCTGCGCCCACGCCTTGATCAGCGCACAATCGTTCGGCAGCACCGCGCGATTCCACACGAGGCGCCAGCTGTCCGCAGGTAGTTTCTTGGCGCTGGTGAGTTGATCGGCGCGTTGTTCGACGGGCAGCGAGGCGATCCGCACAGCTTCGTGCCACGCCTCCACGGTGCGGCGCGTCGCCGGTTCGAGGCCGGAACGCTGCCCCAGCCACTCCCACGTTCCCCGCGACAACAGTGACAGGTCGCCCGGTGCTCCCCCACTCCAGCGGCGCAAGAGCTCGTCCGCGAGCGCCTGGTCGATCTGGTCGCCATGCGCCCACCTCTCGCGGTCGCGTCCTACGGCAGGGTTAGCTGCCCACGCGCGTGCTAGACGGCCCACGATGTCGGCACGACCGGGGACAACCAGTGGGGTGTCCAGCGTGCGAGCTGCCGAAGCTACGGCAGGCAGGAGGTCTGTTGGGCAATGCTGCGCGGCCTGCGTCAGCAGGACACCGGCCTGCTTCCGCGCGTCATCATCCTCCCACTGGAGGCGCACCTGGGCGGGTGCGGCGGCGAGCGCCGATACCAGTGCTTCACTGGCCCCCGGGACGTCACGCGAGGACTCAAGCGCCGACATGAGGACGCCACCCGCCAAGTCGTGACTGTCAGTGTCCAGCAGCGCCACGACCGCCGCGCCTGCAGCTTCCGCATCGGCGGGAGTCGCAACCGCGCAGGTGACGGCCACATCCAGCAGCGGGTCCCCGTAGAAGAACAGCTCCTCGTCCTGTCCGGCCTGCGCGAGGCCTCGTAAGGCTTCCATCACGGTTGCCCAGTCGCCGACACTGCCCCGTTCCTTCGTCAACGATGCTAGGGCCGAGGCTCGCGTGGCCAGGTCGCGTCCGAGGAACTCCTCCCATCGACGTGCAACCTCGATTGCCGCGAGCGCGTCGGCGGGGTCCTCGTGGAGGAACCAGTCCGCCTGGGTGAGTGCGGACTCCGTCGGGGTGATCGGTGTGAGGAGACGGCGGTCGAGGTCGATGATGGTGACGCCGGCGCGCACCACGGTCGGGTCGGGCTGAGGCCCAAACTCGGGGCTTGCAGCGACAATGTCCGCCTTCGTCGTCATCGGATCAGGGACGAGGCCTCGGATCGAAAGCGACAGGGCGCGCTTGGTCTCCACGAAGAGCGTACCCAAGGCGATCCACCTGGTTGCCACGGCCTCGTCGGCGGTGATGAGAACAAGGCGCTTGGGGTTGTCAGCGGTCACTTCCTCGACCATCGTAAGGAACTGCGCGAAGTGCTCGGCTGCCCACACGTCGGCTCGGACCATGTCGCGCAAAGCATCGGCCTGGTAGTCGGGGGCAATTGCGAGCGGGGACGGCCACCTGTCGATCATCTGGCCAGGTGCCTTCTCGAGGCACCAGTTGAGGGCACCGAACAGCTGCGCCGGTCGCATCATCCCGAAATCATCCGGATCGGAGGTCGCGATCGCTTGAGTCAGGAGATTACCCGGACGACCGTTATTCGTGACCCCCGTGGAAATACCGCGCGACAGATAGTACCTACCGGCGTGCCCGCAGTACGCAAAAGAGGGTGGGTGTTCCAGCGGATCGTGATCAGCGTTCCATCCCACGACAACGCGGTGAAGCATGGTGTCGCGGATGACCTGACGGTCCTGCGCATTCATCCCCTCGGAGATCGCCTGGAAGTTGAAACCGTCGATCCCGTCAATGGCTTCGTTGGCCCGTGTGTCGGTGTAGAGCGCAACGTCAAACATTACCTCACCCCTGCTTCGGCAGGAAGCCGCGCTGCGCCATCAGCCAGAGGAGAGGCTCGGCTACCCTGTGGGGCGTGAGGCCGCGTTCATCCACGCGCTGCATCGCGTAATCCGGTTCCGATCCCAACGCCGACATTCCAAAGAACCGGTAGTTTTCGTAGTTCGTGTCGAGCATCGTCAGCAACCCGTCACCTCCCCAGTGCGACACCATTGAGGCAATGTGATCGTGCACAGACGCCCCCTCCGCCTCGTCGTAATACCCGAGAGTCGAAGAGGGATGTCGGATCGGGTTGTTTTCCGGGATATCCGACCAGAATGCGTCGATCTTTGAAATGACGATGGCGACCGGCTGCTTGATTTTTCGGTTGTGCTTGGTGGCCTCGTTCTGACGCATAACCTCCGTGATGGCGTGCAACACGTTTTCTGGCGCTGTCTCGACGCGCTGGTCTTTCGCAGCCGTTCCTCGCCCCGCGTTCCCGGGGAAGCTGAAGGGATCCAAGAGGAGGATGATCCCGTTGGTCGCCAGCAGGTAGGTCATGCTGAGCGCGCGTTCATCAACCGCGAGGTCCTCGCCGGCCGTGTCGTAGAAAGAAAACACCGTCGATGTGAAGTCGCCGAACACCGTCTTCGCGATTCCGCGTCGCGCCCGCTGCCACTCGAAGACGACGGGGCTGGTCTTATCACCGTCCGCCTGTTGAGTCTGCGCCGGCAGCTGCCCCGACGGGGACTCCATCTGCTTGAGCAGGCGCTCCAGCCGCACCTCCTGACCATTGTTATCCCCAGCTTTGCACAGGCGAATCGTGTCCCTAAACCGTCGGCCAACCGGCCCGTTCATGGCGAGTTCACGCATGAGGACAGCCAGCATGACAGTCTTGCCCGACGAGCGCGCGCCAACCAAGCCAAACAGCGAGGAATCGCGAGAAAAACCGCTCGGCAACCGCGAGTGGCACTGCGGACACAGCCGCACGCCCGTGCTACCCAAGCAATCGGGGCACTGCGTCCTCCTCATGTCGTTGACCAACGAGGTGCGGGAGGGCACGAATGCCGGATAGTACTCCTTGAGGTCGCCAAAGTGCGTGGCGCGCACACGATCAATGTCCTTGGTGCACTCCTTCTTGCCGACGGCTGCTCGTCCCGGACACCGGAAAGCCACCTTCCGCAGATCAATCTCCGTGTAGCAATACGGGCACGGCGCTGTCACATTCAGCAGGCTCATCGGTCATCCTTTCAGGGACGAGGTGGGGGGATCGTTCAGCTGGATCTGCGCGGTTGCACCCGCAAAAAGACGCACCCAGTACGCGCCCTTGATCGAGGGGACGTGGAACGTGCAGGACTGTGTCAGTCCCGACGAGAAGTCCAGCTCCAGTCGGGCGATCTCCTCACCGTCTTGTGCTCGGGCCGGCATGTAGGGACCCGTCGACAACACCGCTACCAGTTCCACCACGCCGCGAAAGCCCTCGCTCGTCACGTTCGCTGTCGCGTTGCGCCCTCCGAAGAAGCGCCGGGGCAGCTTGAGTTCGTACGACATTGCGGGTGCCAGAGCCTCCAGCTCAACCGTAACCGGCGAACACACCCTCTCGTGGCCGACGCCGACGACGACCGTGCCGACCGACACCTCGGTCACCGTATCCGCGTCGACGATGCGAACACCGCCGTCTCGCCTGTAGGAAAACTTGTCGACCCTCATGCGGTCCGTGCGTCCATCGGCACTCGACCACACGACGTCCATCAGGTAATCCCCACTCGGCCAGACCCACGAGACGCTCAACTGTGTCCCAAAACGTTCCACCCGGACATCACGTGGTGGAGGTGCCATTCCAGCGATGACCGCCCGGCCGGCCACGGCCTCGTCCCCATCCCACGTGAGCGGAACATACAGACGCACACCCGGCTGCTCGTGGATATCCATCGACTGCCGGTTACCGCTGCTGCGGATCACGCCGACGACCCGCGTACCGCTCAGCTCCTCGAGACGCGTCACCGTCAGCCGATCCCCTTCCGACACGGGAGCATCGGCGGGAAGCGCCCACACATCCGTCGTGTAACCGGGGATGTCCGTCCACTCGGCGCGAATCCCGGGCTTGCCGTTCGGCATCCGCGTGTTCCCCAAGCGCAGGTCCTCCACGGGGCGGACGAGGCCGCGCGGAGTCACGGGCAACGCCACCGTCTCCGAGAGCGCAGATCGCCCACCGACAATGTAACGGGCTTGAAGGAGCGCCGTATACGTCTGTCCCAGACGCAGACCATCGAGGCGCTGCCGTCCCTTCGTGGACACCGGGAAGGTGCGTCGGCACCCGTTCGCACCAACAAGCTCCACCGATACTCCGGTCGCTTCATCCGGTGTCCGCCAAAACACAGTCGCCTCCGTCGCCGTCACAACGACTCCGGTCTCGAAGGGGGGTGGCAGCACAGTCACCCGGGCTGTCGCGGGAGCAGAACACTCACCCCCCTGCTGGGAGGCAAACACCGCGTAGAGAACATCCCTGGCCACCACGGGTTTCCTGTCGAGAACCTGCTGGTCGCGCACAGCTGACGCGACCTGACAGCCAGACGTCGGATTCGCGGGAACTCCCGCGTCACTGCGAACCACCGTGAAACACACGCCGTCGTCCCGGGCACCCCTCCACGACACGAGGACGCCGCCCCTATCGGGATCGTACGCGGCGCTCACCTCAGTTGGTGGGTCAGGCGGGATATGGAACAGGAGGTCCGTGATCTCCTCGTCTTCACGATCGACCGCACGTGCGTCGGCTAACGCCGCCCTCGCACCGGCGTAATCCTTCACCGCAAACGCGCGGCGGTAGGCGTCCATCGCCGCGCTCTTGCGGCTTTCTGCAGCCGCAAGCGCCTCCCCCACCTGGGTAGCCAATGAACTCGTCGACTCATCCCCGGGGCTGGCGGCTAGAACGGTGTAGGTTCTGCGCGCGCGTGCGAGCGCCCCTGCGGCAATCATGTCCGTGACACTGGCGAAATCCGGCGTCGGCTCGCTGGTCGGAATCCGCGTGAGCAGGCGTCGCGCATCCAAATCGGTCAGTCCCATGGACGTCAGGCGGCCTAGCGCCAAGGTCTGAGTGAGTCCCCGACGTCGCAACTGCTCCGCTTGATCGGCGAACCACGCCAGGACGCATGCACGCACATCCGCATCGGTCGAGCACTGTTCTTCGAGTGCCGTGAGCGTCTTTTTCGCACTCTCTGAGGCATCATCCGAGCGCGCATTGGCAGCCGACTTCGACTGGCGCACATCAGCCATACCTATCACGCGACGCCTGTTGGAACCCACGACGGCACTCAGCTCATCGATGACACGAATATCCGTCGGTCGCGCCGACCGCTCGTGCATCACCAGCACATCCACAACGTTTCGAAACGAGGGATGCAGCCTGATCTTCGAAGCCAGAGCAGCCTTCCGTTCCTCAGAGACATCCACGCGCGGGCACACACGGATCCCCTGCCCGGCGGCCGCCGCAGACAAATCCCGATCCGTCAGAGTCGAACCAATGCCGCTTGAGGTTGCGGCGCGGCGCAGTTCCTCAACAGTTAGGACGCCGATCGGATTGTCCTGTTTGAGGGCCCGCACGAAGGCGTCGAGTTCCTCCTTGCCCGCCACAGACACCTGCTTGCACACAGCAGCCCACAGCGCCGGGTCGTACAAGGACTCCCCCAGTGCCGTTTTCACGGCCTTGAGGAGCTGACTGATCGAGAGTACGACGGGAATCCTCGATTTGTTGAGGAACATGTCGACGCTCTTGATGTGCTTGGTAAGCTCGGCACTCGACATGCCGGGAGTAAGGGCGAAGAGCGCAGTGGCATCCGCTTTGGCCAATGCCTGGATCTGGGCGTTTCGGTCGCTCGTATCACTCAGCGCTCGCAACGCATCCGCAACGGAGGATTGCCAGGCCGAATTAGCCTTGTAGGGCTGAAGGACAGAGTCCCGATAGACTTTTTTGTCAAACACCGTGCTCGTCGCCTACTCCTTCTCGTTGATCCTATGACCGGGTCGTGATCCCAGCGATCTGCTTCTTCGCTTTTTGCACGTCCTCCTGCGTCAGGATGGACACCGCAGCCTGCGCCCTAAAGGATTTACCCGTCGTCGGTTCGACGAGAACCAGCGTGGCAACACCTTCCTCGGAAATCTCCAGGGTGATCTCGAGCGGGTCACCCTTACGCATGGGAGGCAGGCCATCAACGGTCGTGCTCGGACCGGACACCATGGCCTTGTTGTCCGCCGGATTCTCAGACTCTGTTTCGCCGCCCTGCTCGTAGAGTGCAGACTCGACGCTCGTTTGGCCATCGAAGAGAATGCCACCCGTCATCGAGGCAGTCAGCGGCAGCGTCTCGTTCGCGTGCGCGAGGAAGTGCACGTACTGCACGTAGGAACCGGCTGATTCTTCCCTGGCGAGTTCAAGCCCCAGTCCGCGCGACAACACATTAGTCACCACGGTGCGACGCGGCCCGAGGCTCGGCAGGGCGCTCGATCCCGAGGCACTCGCCTCTGTTCCGCTGTCCATGTCGGCAAACTCCGGCGTCGGGATCTCGCCCTGCCCAAAGATTGCCGCTCCCTTCGCGACGGACAGATCGAAGTCCGTGTTTTCCACGGTGAATCCTGCCCCGGTCAGTGCATTCCTGATCATGGGCATGCGCGAGGATCCGCCAACCAGGAGGTAGCGGTCGATCGTCAGACCGGGGAACTTGGCGCGCGCCGTGTCGATGACTCGACGCGTAATATCTACCGTCTGGGTCACCAGGTGCGAGGTAGCCGCCTCGAACTCCTCTCGGGTCACTTCGACGCGTTCCTTCTTGTCCTCGTAGCGCAAGAGCAGATTGGTCGACGGCCTCACGGTCAGCATCTTTTTGGCGTCCTCAACGGCAACGCGCAGCTCGGTCATGAAGTCATCGTCCATGGAGGGGTCGTTATCGTCATCAAGGCCCGCCTGCGTGATAAAACGCTGCAGGAAAATGTCCTCCAAGCACTGGTCCCAGTCAGCACCGCCGAGCAGACGGTTGCCGTCGATAGCGATGACCTCGACCTCGCCGGCGCGCGTCTTGAGAATGGTCGTGTCGAAGGTACCGCCGCCGAGGTCGAAGACGAGTAGTGTCTGTTCTTCCTCCTGGCGCGCGCACAGGGCGATGGCGGCTGCCACCGGTTCGGGAATAATGCCAACGACTTCCAGGCCGGCAATCTCGCCGGCCTGCTTGGTGGCCTGGCGTTCCTGCGTGCCGAAGTACGCGGGAACCGTGATGACGACCTTGTTAATGTCCAGGCCGTTCTGGCTGTTGGCGTTGTTCACCAATTCTTTGAGGATCAGCGCAGAAATAGACTCAGGTGTGTACTCCTGGTCGCGAAATTCGAGCGGGTATTCCTCACCCATGTGACGCTTAATGAGGGAGCAGGCGTTGTCGGGATCACTCACCTGTGTCTGCTTGGCCTGGCTGCCGATGTCGACAGTGCCATCGTCGTTGAAGTAGACGACCGAGGGGGTCGTGTCTTCCCCAACGAAGTTCTTGACGATTTCCGCCATACCGATGTCACTGATCATGGCCACCGCGGAGTACGTCGTTCCCAGATCGATGCCATACACCTTGTCGCTCATGCGAGGGTTCCTTCCTGATCTGATTCCTGGTTCGTGTGTGGTTCGTCAGCCGATCTGTCGAGGTTCGCGTCGTAACGGTAGACGCTCACCTGTGCGGGTAAGAATGCACGTTCCGAACCCGGACGGACGAGGCCTTGTCGGAGTACCTTCGCGACCGTCCAGTCCAGCGCCTGGTCTCCTGTCCGCACAGTCTTGCGCGACGCATGCACCGATCTGTCGAACGCGGCCCCGGGTGTTGCTCCAACGGATTCAACTCCGATAAGGTCGAGTGTCTCAATGAGTGCGTCGTGGAAATACTCAAACTCGACGTCGGCCCGGTATCCCTCCCCGTGTATCCGTGCGAGCTGCGCAGCGTCCGCGGACTGGGTGACGAGAATGGCAAGCCGCGTCAATACGGGTCCAAGAAGCTGCTGCACCTGGTCAACCTGCAGGGACTCCACACGGTTCTGCAGCTTACGCACCAAATTCTCGTAGAACTCAGCCCGATCGGTAAATGCTCGCACGTTCTCATCCAAGCCCCCAAGCAGCTCCGCGATCTCAGCGTTGGTCACAGTGCCACACGCCTTATCCACGTGAGCGCTTGATGGGCGATTGTCCCCACCGTCACTTGCTATGGAGCTATCGAGCACCTCATCTGCCACGCCGGGCGCAGGTACTACCTCCCCGAAGGCCTCTCCTTGCACGTCAGACACGTTTTTCCTCCAGTTACGGCATCGTCGCAATGACTTGAGCTTTTCTTCAGACCATTCAGTTTAACTCTTGACTTCCGTGTGACGACGACCTCATCCAAACCTCGGACAGCGGGACACAACGGCGCGAACGCCGCCACCTTAGTCACCACAGCGACACACAACCGACCCACCATTGCGCCCAGGAAACGTACCCCTCGCGCCCAGCAACACGAGACTGGACCTATCCGCTAGCACACGATCCGACTGCTGCGGCTCGAGGTCGGAGAAGAGACCCCCGCCACGCTCTTATCGAAGGACTCCTCTCGTCCGCACGCAGGCCCGCTATTCCGAAGCTGGGTCCTCTCGTCCGCACGCAGGCCCGCTATTCCGTATGCGGGCAGCCTCGCCCACGCTCCAATTAGCGGGTTTAGGCTATTGGACACGTGGTGTTGCCGTGTTGCATCGCTAGATGTCAGGCCAGCGCACGGTCTGGTGCTCCACTCGCTGTTTGCGCTATGGCCACGGGGCATCAGCTTTGGACCTGGCCACCGTTGGGCACTGGAGCTGCACTCTCGTGCCCTGTGGTATCCGCCGCCTGGGTGGTTTGGGGTCGTGGTGGCATGAGAAGCATCGAATCGGCGCATCACCGGCACGAGTGACTCTCATAAGGGAGCGTGCCGCCCAAAGTGCAGACCACCTCGCCGAAAAACGGCAAAAATGGGCTGTTTTGGGTGAGGTGGTCTGCGATTTGGGCAAATCCGGGAACACGGCAAACACGACCACCCACAACAGCGACTTTCCCGCGCAACACAGCCGACAAGTCACCACCCCAGCAACACGATTTGTCCATCCTTCGGCTTATAGAACATGTCGTGTTGCTGGGTTCGTACCTTGCGCGCCTTGGTATGCCCTTCTCGTCCGCACGTGGGCCTACTATTCCGAGTCTGGGCTGTCTCATCCTCACGTGGACCCGCTATTCCGAGTCTGGGCAACCCCGCCCACGTACGGAACAGCGGGTTAACGTGCGGAACAGACGGCCCACGTGCGAAACAGCGGGTTCACATGCGGGACGCGTTGGAACCCAGGTCGCTGTCGCACACAGCCAATCCATAACGGATCATGGGGCAGCCACACACAGGCCCGCGATGCAGCATTCACAGGAACGAGGCAAACACCACCACCTACAACAGCAACTTTCCCGTGCCGCACAGCCGACAAGTCACCCTGCTAGCAACACGATATGTCCATCCTCCAAGTTGGCCTCAACCAACTAAAACACCAACTTTTCCCCACCAACAAGCCAAAAAATCACCCTTTCAGCAACACGTAGTGTCCTATCACCCAAACTTTCACCCATCCCAGATAAACGCTGCAATTCCAACGCTCTCATGTCACAACTCGACAAGAACCACAGGGGAATTACGTGCGACATTGTTGGGGAACCACGCCAACGCAGCACTAAGGACCGCGTTGAGGACGGATCGCCCCAAGAACGGACCCAGTACGGTCTGACCCGTCATCCACGCGGATAGGAAACGAGCAGGCGGATAGGTTACTGCCTCACGGATAGCTTAATATCCTATCCACATACACATAACCTATCCATGTAGCCACTTCCTATCCACGTGCAGCCCGAATGAAGAGCATAGAAGCACTCGAAGGCACCCAGAACCCAGATGGTCGCCACCCCCGGGCACCAACACACACGCGCACACGCGCGCACGCACACGGGCATAGCAAAAGGGGCCGACGTGAGCCGACCCCTTGCGCGTGATGTTCTCACTCGTCCATGAGAGACACCTTAATGCCGCCCACCAGGGACGCGACGACGTTGTAGAGCATGGCACCCAGCGTCGACAGGGCGGTGAGCAGGATGACGTTGATGACGGCGACGATGGTCGCGTAAGAGATGACGCGGGGCAGGCGCG
>ERZ651108.1032-NODE-1032-length-12741-cov-18.940013_pt1 | contig 12741 bp, 15 predicted proteins | sample MGYA00512173_ERZ651108 | MGnify/ENA metagenome assembly ERZ651108 | reverse complement strand
ATTTTAAAGTTCCACATTATGCTATCTTTACCAACAGCTATTGGCTTGGTAAGTCGCGTCGCAATATCTCAGACCATTATCCCGTCATGGTAAAACTTATATTCGCGCAAGATAAGACTCTTACAAAGTGATACCCACCTTCTTTATACTAATACTATAGAAGTTGAACTGGATTACCTAATTACTCAAGCGCGATTTCAACTTTGATGATACAATACAAAGACTAAAACACCAATCGTGTTAGTACTGAACACCATTAGTGTTTACGCACAGCACCATTGGTGCTCACGTATAGCACAACTATTCAGCCTTATATTTTCAATCGGAAAGAGTTCTATTCTATATTAATAAAGCGCTTATTTCGAACTCCGACGCAGTTGGCGACGCAAATATGCCTTGTATATCATATGCCACCACCTTGAGATAGGACGCCCCCATACGGTTTCAGATGGAAAGTCTATCGCAAAATGAAGATTTCGATATATTTCTAAAAAATATTGGGAATAAACTGATTTACCAGCAAATGAATAACGATGATCATGGAAACCAAAATTACCTGCCATCAATATTTCAGAAACAAGTATCTTACCTATTCTATCATTAGGCTCCAAGAGTAAATACTTGTCTGGTAAACCGAATATCTCTTTCATTACATACATTACAGCTGCAGTGAATTTGCACATCCCGACATCTTTCAGTACATGAAGAGTTTCTTTACGCTCCTTCTCGCTAAAGCCACGTAGCAACAAATAATAATAATCTATCATTTGTCTTAAACCAATACCTTCAAAAAAGAAATGGTGCATCAAATGAGTCAACTGAAAAACACGATTAAAATCATCTGTTACAGTATAAATCTTTCCTAAACCATCTGGTAACTCTGTTAGATGCTTAAACTGATTCTCTTTACATTGTTCAAAGTATCGACGTAACTTATATTCATGCCACAAATTTCCCATAAATGAAGGGAAAAAGTGAACTTCTACTGGTGTTTTAAAATAACTCAGTTCAATGTGATGATATCCGATTTCTCCTTTACTATCTAACTCACGAGAAATACGTATAATATCTAACGTTTTTGCATCAGTCCATAGGTCTATATCGCCTGATGTACGCATATAGGGATCAGGATACATCAATGCATTAGTTTGCCCTTTTAAAACACAACTACGTACACCATACTTTTCACGTAATAATGTTGTAAGTGCATCTGCATCTTTATAAGTTTGTTTATTAGCTTGCTCTATATAAGAGTAAGCACCATACCACTTAAATATTTGCTCCTTATTAGGACGATATGGAGATTCTGACAACTTCTTTATACCATGAAATAAGACGCCAAGAATAGCTTGTTTTTTCCCAAACTTATAGAGTGCATCCCAATCCATCTCTGCTAAATTAGCAGGTACCTTAGCATCCTCCTTTAAGCAAAAACGCAGAAACTCAAAGAAAAGGACAAAAGAATCTTCTTTTTTATATTCCATTAAGTGTAATTAAAAATCCACTACTCGACCAATGAATTATTTATCGAGTACAGAGTATTTACTATTATTACTTACATACTCTGGTACAATTTCTTTCATTTTTTCAACAATAGCCATATCGTCGTAGGTGTGACTCAAAGCTATAAGTGATTCTATTTGCTTGTTTACCTCATTAAAATCGTACTCACGTACCTCTGCGATACGAATCTTCTCGTGGAAACTTGGAAGTGTATTTTCGGTTGTACTTAAAACCTCCTCATATAGCTTCTCGCCAGCACGCAAACCTGTATATTTAATTTCAATATTCTTAGCACCAGAAAGCTTAATCATTCGTTTAGCAAGATCAGCTATTCGAACAGGTTTACCCATATCGAACACGAAGATTTCTCCACCACCTCCGTGTGTACCAGCTTCAAGTACCAATTTACATGCTTCAGGAATCAACATGAAGAATCGAATGATGTTAGGATCTGTAACAGTAACAGGTCCTCCAGCCTTTATCTGCTTCTCGAACAAAGGAATAACAGAACCATTTGAACCTAATACATTACCAAAACGAGTAGTAACAAATTGTGTAGTAGGTTTACCATTTGCCTGCTCATTAATCATTTTGTTAAGGCTCTGACAGTATATCTCACAGATACGCTTTGAGCAACCCATAACATTTGTTGGGTTTACAGCTTTATCTGTTGAAACCATAACAAATTTCTTAACGCCGTACTTAACACTAAGGTCTGCAATAACTTTTGTTCCCCAAACGTTATTTTGTATACTTTCAGACGGATTATTTTCCATCATCGGTACATGCTTATACGCAGCTGCGTGGAAGACATAATCAGGCTTATAAGTTTGGAAAATCTTCTCCATTCTTTCCTGATTAGAGATGCTTGCAACAATAGTATGCGCCTTAATATCAGGCCATTCAAATTGCATCATCAAGCGAATGTTATGCTGAGGGGTCTCTGCTTGGTCAATAAGAATAAGCTCTGCAGGTTTATAGACAGCAATCTGACGTACCATCTCAGAACCAATACTACCAGCAGAACCTGTAATCATAATCTTCTTATTACGTAAGAGATTACCAATGGAATCCATGTCAACATTAATTTGATCACGTGGAAGCAAGTCTTCAATACTAATCTCCTTAAGTTGAACCTTCGTATAATCATCATTTTGAGTCCATTCTTTCTCCGCTGAACTCATAAAGATTTGTACACCAAGACTTAAAAGTATATCCTGTAACTTTGCATCATTACGGAAACGCTCATTCTGCAGTGGAGATACTAAAACAGCCTTTATTCTCAATGCTTTGATATGTTCTGCAAGATTATCATCTACAAGATAAATCTTCTCACCCATGAGAATTCGACCTTTGATATCTGGGTCATGTGCAATAAAGCCCTTCAATAAGAACTTACGTGGAACATTACTTCTAATACTTTTTGCCAAGCCAACACCACCATCCTTTACACCATAGATGAAAGTGCGAATACCTTTATCTGTATTAAATAAGACATCATAAACTGACTTTGTTAATATACGAAAGGCCATCATACCAATGGTCGCAACAAGATACATTGCTGCAATTTGTCTTCCTTGAAGACGAACAAATTCAAGATCCCAATGATAAACAACATAATGCATTGCCTCTGCAACAATAAGAGAGAGGAGCATAGCCAATACTACTCGTTGCAAATCAACAAAGGAAGAGTAACGAATAATCCCTGAATATGTACGAAAAATTCTAAAACCAATAAGGTTAAATATCATGTACATAAAGATTGTTTTACTTAACAATACAATATGCTGAGGGGATACAGCACCATGATAATATAACCAAAAGACAAAGATACCTGAAAGATAACAGATAACAATGTCTATAGCCAATATGACCCAATATGGTAATGCATTCCTCGAAAGATACCAATCCAACAGTTTGTCAAATACTTTCATAATCACTTTAAATAGTTTACAGGTGATTGCTCATTATGAATAATGAACTTGTTCGTTCTCTTCTTAACAGAAAATTAATTTTATGATGCAAATATACTCAAAAAAAACTAAATGATATACATCAATCAAGTAATATTTGATTTAATAAATCTAAAAAAAAATCATTTTATATCCATTTGAATATGATAAAGTCCTGCATAAAGGTTTGACTGATGAGTGAAGGTGACAATAACTTCACGCTCACCATAATCCATAGGCTTCATCTTTGGCTCAAGAATAAAATTTCCATCTGTTGACTTATAATCTATACCTCCAAGAGTTTTATAGCCAGCATTGATAGCTTCTTGAGCGATAAGATACATTTCCTCTTCTGACCAAGTGAAAATATTAATACGATCAATGAAAAGATTACTTCCGGTAATTATGCCAAAGAAGCCTATTTGCCTTGGCTTGCTACCTGTAACTTTATCCTTGCTATTCTGTACATCATAAATCATATTATGATGAAAAACAACTTCCTTCTGAGCTCCAAACCCATCAATTATTTGTGAAGAATTTAACTGAAAATTATGACTAATGCCTGTTAGTACGTCTATACTCTTTGACCTTTCATTTTCTTTGCTAAGCAAACTATGAAGATAAGTAAAATTAAATCTTCCTTTCTGTGGTATTATACCATCTGAAGACATCTTATCACTAATAGTTCCAGTCTTTTCTTTTGGAGTATCTGGATACTTTATATTAGCAAGATATTTATCCTCCTTTGATATTTTACTGGACTCAATCTCTTTCACCTTATTATTAATAGAATTAATACGTTCCTTCTTTGCCACATCATCATGTACGGCCTGAGGTTCTTTAGATTCAGTTGTAGGATTACTATTTAATTTCTTTGTAGCTTTAACATTTTGCTCTTTATTTTCTCTTGCTTTATAGATACTTTTTGATTGTGCCATTATTAACGCCTCGTCATGGCGATATCGTTCGCAGAATTCATCTTCATTAGTATTTTTATCAATGTAATGATCCTTTCCACCTTTAATCTCATTGACTTTAGAACCATTGCGCCAGATAGTAGTAAATTCTAAACGACCATTCTCGGTATAAGTATAACAAGGACCATCAAGTAATCCATTGCGATATGATAATTTCATTCCAATGTTACCACTTGGAAAAAATGACAAAGCACGACCATTTGCTTTACCATTCTTATATTGTAACACAGACTCTACTCTACCGGACTTATGGAAAGTTCTACACACGCCATTTAAGACCGTGTTTCTATCATTTTGTCTGTTTATACTTATATAATGTTTCTCTGCTTGAAGTTGTCCTGTAATATAATAATCATAAAACATCTTCTGCCCCTTATCATCAATAGCCAAAACTCTATAGTAAGCAGCTTTATCAGCACTGCTAACTCCTTTCCACTGACTATCATAGAAAAAAGCACCATGAGGAATATAACTACGTGCTACACGTTGAGCTGTAGCAACTGTAAATAAAGTACTTACAAGTAAGACAAAGTACAAACGTTTCATATATAATTCTCTAATTCTTTTGCAAATATACACCAACCAATACAAAAAAAAGAATTTTCTTCTGTTTTTTTCTTTAAATATCAAGCATATTTCAAAACAAAGTATTATCTTTGTCACAATATAAAACTGTAACTGAAAATCGATTAACTATGCCTGGAGAAAGAAAGACTATCAATGACTTTAAGTTGCTCATTCATCTTCTTAAAGAAAGGAAGATTTGTAAACGAACAGTAGTTGTTTGGCCTGAAGAAAGCCATACACAAGAAGCTGTGTGTAAAGCTGTACACGATGGTTTCATTGAGCCCATATTAGTATGCTCTAAACAAACTATGGAAGACTATGCCAAAAAGAATGCTTTTCAATGTATTATTGCAGAATCGCCAGAGGATGCAGCTCGCAAAGCTGTTGAATTAATTAGAAGAGGTGAGGCTGACATTGTAATGAAAGGCTTTCTTAATACAGACGTCCTTCTACGTGCTATACTTGATAAAGAAGTTGGAATTTTACCGAAAGATACTGTATTAACACATATAACCGTAGCAAAGTTACCCGAGTATCCGAAATTACTTTTCTTTACCGATGCAGCTGTTATTCCTGCTCCAAATGACAAACAGCGAAGAGCACAAGTACAATATATTGTAGACTTCTGTCATGCCTTTGAAATAGAATGTCCTAAAATTGCTCTTATCCATTGTTCTGAGAAAGTGGACGAACGTCATTTCCCATATACAGCTTCATACAGAGCACTAAAGGCAGAATCTGAAACTGGTGCCTTTGGTAAATGTACAATAGATGGACCATTAGATTTGATTACCTCTTGTTCTGTTGAAGCAATGAAAATCAAACAAATAAACTCTCCCATCAATGGAGAAACTGATGCATTAATTTTCCCAGACATTGAAGCCGGTAATTTGTTTTATAAAACCGTTACCCTTTTCTGTCATGCGAAAACAGCAGCCATTCTTCAAGGTACCATGGCGCCAGTAGTGCTCCCAAGTCGTGGCGATACTATTGAATCTAAGTACTATAGTCTTGCACTTGCAAGTCTTATCTCCAGATAGTAAATATATAAGGTATATAAAGAAAACATTATGGCTTACAAGATTTTAGCTATTAACCCTGGATCAACATCAACTAAGATATCACTTGCCAATGATGATCAGCCTGTCTTCGTTGCTGACATTGCACACTCAAGAAAGGAACTGAGTAAATTCAAGCGTATATCCGATCAGTATCATTTCCGCAAACAAGTTGTAATTGAAGAGTTAAAGAATAGAAATATTCCTTTGGATTTTGATGCCGTCATCGGACGTGGTGGACTTGCAAAACCAGTGTCAAGTGGTGTGTTTACAATCACTGAACAGATGATAATTGACCAGCAACGGGCTATTCACCAGCATGCTTGTGATCTTGGCTGTATGATTGCAGATGAGATTGCGAGAGAGATTCCAGGATGTAAGAGTTTTATTGCAGACCCTGGTGTGGTAGATGAAATGGAACCAGAGGCACGACTATCAGGCTCTCCTCTTATGCCACGTATGTGTATTTGGCACGCCCTAAACCAAAAAGCTATTGGTAGACGATTTGCCAAAGACATGGGTACAACATATGAAAAGCTTAACCTAATTATATGTCATTTAGGCGGAGGAATCTCTATTGCAGCACATTCACAAGGTAGAGCTATTGATGCGAATAACGCATTGGATGGTGAAGGACCATTTTCTCCAGAACGTGCAGGAACATTACCTGCAGCCGACTTGATTCATCTTTGCTTCAGTGGAAAATATACTGAGGAACAATTATTGGAGAAAGTGAGTGGCCAGGCAGGTCTAATAGCTCATCTCGGAACAAATGATTTACGAGAGATAACAAATTGGATTAAGGCTGGTGACAAACATGCTGAACTCGTCGTTTCTGCTATGATTTGGCATATTGCTAAAAATATAGCAGCAGAAGGAGCAGTACTATGTGGCAACATTGATGCAATTCTGCTGACAGGTGGTATGGCAAAGTCAGACTATATTATTGAACGTCTCAAGAAACGTCTCTCCTATCTTGCACCGATTCATGTTTATCCTGGGCAAGATGAGATGCAAGCTTTGACAGAGAATGCACTGGCAGTTCTTCGAGGTGAACGCGAAGCAAAAGAGTATTAAATACTCCTACAAGTACAAGAACCCTAAACAATTAATACATAGTTTATAAATCAAAACTAAATCTTATGAAGGTACATGAATACCAAGCAAAGAAATTCTTTGCAAGTTATGGGCTTCCAGTAGACCGCAATATTATTTGCCGTACTCCTGATGAAGCTGTTGAAGCCTACAAGCAATTAGGTATTGAGAAAGCCGTAGTGAAAGCTCAGGTTCACACGGGTGGACGTGGTAAGGCTGGTGGCGTGAAGCTTGGCTGTAATGAAGCTGAGATTCGTCAGCATGCAGAAGCTATCTTAGGTATGGACATCAAGGGGTTCATTGTAGACAGAGTACTTGTCAGTGAAGCTGTAGACATCGCATCAGAGTACTATATGAGTATCCTTGTTGACCGTAAGTCAAAGTGTCCTATGTTAATGCTGAGCCGTGCAGGTGGTATGGATATCGAGCAGGTAGCAAAGGAGACACCAGAGAAGATTGAGAAGATTGTCATCGACCCAGTTATCGGAATGAGCGACTATCTTGCACGTGAGGCAGCCTTCAAACTTTTCGATGACATGGCACAGGTTAAACAGGCTGTACCAATCTTCAAGAATATTTATAAACTCTTTACTGAAAAGGATGCCTCATTGGCTGAAATCAACCCATTAGTCATGTTGAAGGATGGTTCTTTGAAAGCCATTGACGCAAAGATGACCTTCGACGATAATGCCCTTTTCCGTCACCCAGATGTAGCCGAACTTTTTGAACCTACAGAGGAAGAACGCAAGGAGCGTGAAGCTAAAGACAAGGGATTCAGCTATGTGAACCTTGGAGGAAGCATCGGTTGCATGGTAAATGGTGCTGGTCTTGCAATGGCAACCATGGATATGATTAAGTTATATGGTGGCGAACCAGCTAACTTCCTCGATATTGGTGGTAGCTCTAACCCTGAGAAGATAGTTGAAGCTATGAAACTTCTCTTGAGTGATAAGCATGTAAAGGTAGTGTTAATCAATATCTTCGGTGGTATTACCCGCTGTGATGATGTTGCAAACGGACTCTTGGAAGCATTCAAGGTTATCGAAACTGATATTCCTATTGTCATCCGCTTAACAGGAACCAACGAGGCAGAAGGTAGAGCCATCCTTGAAGGAACCCACTTCACTGTCGGCACAAGTATGGCAGATGCTGGACATAAAGCTGTAGAACTGAGCAAAAAACTTTAAAACACAAGAGTTATGAGTATTCTAATCAATAAAGATACAAAGTTAATCGTACAGGGCATTACAGGTCGTGATGGTAGTTTCCACGCTTCTAAAATGAAGGAATATGGCACCAATGTGGTTGGTGGAACATCTCCTGGCAAGGCTGGTCAGGAAGTATGTGGCATCCCTGTATTCAACACAGTTAAAGACGCTGTTGCAGCAACTGGTGCCAACGCATCTATTATCTTTGTCCCTGCCCCATTCGCAAAAGACGCAATGCTTGAAGCAATTGATGGTGGCGTGGAACTCGTCATTTGTATCACTGAAGGCGTGCCAACACTCGATGCAGTTGCAGCACAACGTTACGCTAAGATTAAGGGTGTAAAGGTAATTGGTCCAAACTGTCCAGGACTTATTTCTCCAGAAGAGAGTATGGCTGGCATTATGCCAACTAATATCTTCAAGAAGGGACATACGGGTGTTATCAGCCGTAGTGGTACACTGACCTATGAGGTTGTGTATAACCTCACACAAGCAGGTTTAGGACAATCAACAGCAGTTGGTGTTGGTGGTGACCCAGTCGTTGGACTTTATTTCGAGGAACTTCTCCGTATGTTCCAGGATGACCCAGAGACAGATAGTATTGCACTCATTGGAGAGATTGGCGGTGATGCTGAAGAGCGTGCAGCTAAGTTTATCAAAGAGCATGTTACAAAGCCTGTAGCAGTATTCATCTCTGGTCAGCAAGCTCCTCCGGGCAAACAGATGGGACACGCTGGTGCTATTATCTCAAGTGGCTCTGGTTCTGCAATCGAAAAGATTGCAGCTTTCGAAGCAGTGGGAGTACCTGTTGCACGTGAGACAAGTGAAATTCCAGAGCTTCTTAAGAAACAATTAAAGAAATAGGAGAACAGTGTTTATCTTGGAATAAACCGAATACTATACAAAAAAGAGGAATACCAACTAAGGATATTCCTCTTTTTTGTGTTATTAGTTTATCGAAAATGTAGTAATAAAACCTAACTAAAATAAAGAAAAACAGCAAGATGTTTTTGCACTTTAAGGTTTAACGCGACTTGCTGTCATTTTAACATTTCCCTATAAGATGCAGTATATAAGCATTTTATAGTTATTAAAGAGTGACAGGAGTGACATCAAACACAAAAGAGTGCATACATAATTCCGAAAAAACTTTACCTACAAGTTTAAATATTAAAGGAATGATAGTTGTTTCTTTTGATGCTTTTTTCATATCTCCACCAGCGTATAAGAAACCGGTTAAAGTCACCATACGCACCTTAGTGAGCGGTTCACTCATCCGTCCGAACGAGATCAACATATCATACAATGCTCGCGTAGCCTTACCATTTGCAAGGAACAAGGTGGTTCAGCTCATCATACTCATACGTATGCGAACTCCTTCCTCCCAGTTTCGCCTTGTTGAGCTTCGTCAGCGATGTTGGGATGGCAGCATTCGTAATACCGAGGATATTATCCACAGCATCATAACGAGACCTGTTCTCCATCACAGACTGACCGTCCACTGTAAGGTTCATCACCTGCAGACGTTCACGCTGCTTGTCGTAGGTATAGGTAGTCTCCGTGCCGTTACCGAGTTTCGTATAGACCGTATGACCCTCTTTCTCGTAACAAATCTTATCAATAATAAAATTTTCACGTCCACTTATAGCTTACAAGTCGATAAAAATCTATGACTTTCTTATAGAGGAAGATCAGGAGTTAAGATTCTTGATTTATCCTTCGATACGAGTTTTATGTCAAAACTATTTCTTTTTTTTATTAAACTATCTCCTACCTGAACTGTATGTAGATCCCACTTTGAAGAAATATCTAATTTAAGAATCTGTCCCTTTCTATCGATACCATAAACATAATATTCGCGTGCTTCTTTCTTTATGCTCAAGACTTTCACACAATATGATTGCCCTTTAACGTATTGATTATAAGAGTTATTACTCAGATCATCTTGTTTAATAAAAATAAAAAAGAGAATAACACAGAACATTGGCCATAAAATACGTCTTCTTAAAAAAATGGTATCCATGTGCGACCTCCCTTCCTTGATACATCCAAACGTGCTGGCTTTACATTTAAACTCACTCCATATGACTTTGACAAATTAGTTTCATATAAAAGTCCCAAGTTTCCTACAGATAAGCCATTTAACATCCCAAGCCCTATATAGCTATCAAATGAGTTTAAATCATTTTTGTTTAGATACTCGCACATAACAAAAAATCTTATTTATAATCAGTAAAACAAAAAACCTTCGACTTTCTTTTGTATCCCACGTCGGTAAGAATCTTGCTTAATTGTCCATTCTCGTAAATCATATTTCCACAGTAATCGGTTTTCAACGTTAAAGCTACATTAGTAGATTGAAGTGGAACGATGCAGCCCAGAGGTTAGTCTTCGAGGCTTTATAGGTGACATAGAATTCATATCCTATCCGTCCAAAGAGTAATTATTCTATTTTTTCACTTATGCCAATAAAGACAATTCTGTATTATTTCTGACGTACCAACTCTTGGTCACAAAACATCGGAAGAACAATAGTCGTATCTCCACGTATCAAACATATATCAGTTTCTCCTTTTTTCTTGAGAATATAATCGCCTGGTTGATAATTCTCTTCAATCTCCCAAAAATAAGGAATCTTAATACATTTATGTTCTCCGCAATTATTTATTCCAGATATTACAAGAAATCTGTTTTCATGTTTTCCCATACTCTGTCCTTTTAAGCTGTATTCAATAGGCCTCAAGTCTTGTACAATCTTATCGCAGGTTATACAGCTTGACAAATTAAGGAAAGAAAGAAGAAGTAAAATAATATGCCTCATATTAGAATTTTTAAATATATCATTATCTACCATTTCCTAAATTCCATTGCGGTTGAGCATCTTGAATTTTTATAGCAAAAGTAAATGTATTGTCAGAGTTCAGCTTCAATGTATATGATGTGCTAAAGTATTTATCTTTATTTAGCTTGTAGAAAGTACCGCAAATTGCATCATGTTCTAACTTTTGTGCGCTACATGGCAAAAGTGACATTAATATAACACTCATGTAAATTATTGTTTTCATCATTTCTTATAATAAATATTAGGATATAAAGTTTTCAACACAAAGTTATCTGGCAATACTTTCATAGCCGGATTGTTTGGATAAGCATTTATAAAATCGGCTCTTGTAGAATTTATATTTAGAGGGATGGTACCTGTACTTGCTGTATCTCCCGGAGCATACAGAGTTCCTCCTGCTAAAGCCTGTACCCATGTTGGAGTGGAATTCGCAAGTGTGATGTATCCCACGTCGGTAAGAATCTTGCTTAATTGTCCATTCTCATAAATCATATTATTCTATTTGTTTGTATTTTAAATTATTAGTTTCTGCAAATATAAAAAACTAATTTTACAAATCAAAGTTCGATGCTTACTTTTTATTGCGATTTTCTAATGACAAGCTATATACATCCCAGTTAAATATTGTAAGGTAGTTTTGATTAACACTGCTTATTGGAGCTTCGTTAGCTTAGAGGATTTCTCCTAATATTACTTTAGTAACAATCAGTTATTCAAAATAATATAACGCAAAAATAATAAGGCTTCTTCATCGTTTAAATCATTATCTTTAATATAATTTGTAATACTATCTGGAATGATTTTTCTGTCTCTTCTCAGATATAATGCTTGTTTTCTAAGTTTATCAACATTGTTAACCCTATGAATAATAAACCTCATCTTAACTCTTTCATTAGAGAGGTCAGGTTTCTTATCGAAGAACTCACTACCATAAGTTAATCCGTATTCTGCAAATAAATACTTGTAGACACCAGATAAAATGGACTTTATATAACTGTTAGTTTGATGTTTTGAAGATAGAAAATGACAAGTTTCAAGTAATACACCTGTTGTATTCTCAAAGCCTAAGCTTTCTATTGTATAAGGTGTATTATTACTTATAAAGAAAACTCTCGTTGAATAATGGGGTTGGTAATTTAATCGAAAAGTGTACACACCATCATGTTTTTTTCCTTCAACACAACTTAATTTTGAGATAGTTGATTTCCAAGTTGTATTATAATGATACAGCTTATATAAACTCTTTCTCAAATTACTCGGAATAATATTATTCTGAGAGCATAAAGGTTCTGAGAATATTAACATACCAATGATAAATATCCCCAATAGGCATTTATGCTTTATCTTATAATTATCTTTTCTCATTTTGATTGTCTTTATTTTTCTTTAGTTCTTCTCTAAACTTAGCTTCCATTAGCTTTCTTAATACGCTTTTACGTCGAAAAAAGCACTTAATGAAAGCAACATCCCGAAGCAATAACATGCATGTAGAAAATTAGTAGAAAGTTTTATCAAGTCTTCTTACTTGAAAAGCTTTTG